>ERZ894220.18-NODE-18-length-197826-cov-21.1413_pt1 | contig 197826 bp, 148 predicted proteins | sample MGYA00380292_ERZ894220 | MGnify/ENA primary metagenome ERZ894220 (study PRJEB32331, sample SAMN06328446) | human gut metagenome | biome: human gut microbiome; feature: stool | host: Homo sapiens | collected 2014-12-05 ... | reverse complement strand
GATCACAAGAGCAAGAACGGTGGTCAGAGTGTTGACTAGTCCTACGAGAACTTGGTAAAACAAAGAATCTCCTCCTGAAAGTCCTGCGTTTTCGAAAATGGAAGGGCCATAATAAAGTACAGCATTTACACCCATGAACTGTCCCAAAATAGCAATGCATACACCAATGATGACCGCTTTAAAAATTCCGGGTTTCATTAACATAGCCCATTCAGATTTTGTTTCAGACGTCAATACAGATTTCGTTTCTTTTAATTGACTTGCAGCCTCTGAAACTGAATTATATATCCTTTCTAATATATTGACAGCTTTTTCTTCTTTACCTCTTACGATCAGCCAACGAGGACTCTCCGGAATAAAGAAGATAATGATGAAGAATAACACAGCCGGCAATGTTTCCATTCCCAACATTCCTCGCCAGACTTCAGTAACAAATATCTTATTCAACCAGTCCATACTTAACTGATTACCACTTTCAGCATAAGCCAGCAATTGATAGTTAATCAAATAAGCTCCCAAAAATCCAACTGTCACAGCCAATTGATATAAAGATACCAAACGCCCTCTATATTGTGCCACAGCCACTTCAGATATATACAAAGGGGAAACAATCGACACAACACCAATACCAACTCCACCAATAATACGATAGACTACCAATTGGGTGAAGTCTGCGGAGATCGCACAACCTAAAGCCGATGTAGAAAACAGAGTCGCTGAAATAATCATCGTCATTTTTCGTCCCAGCTTATCACTCAGGATACCGGCAAAAAGAACACCGACGATAGAACCTATTAAAGCACATCCCACATACCACCCCTGTTGCAACGTATCCAGTTGAAAAAGTTGAGTAACCTGAGCGATTGTTCCGGATATAACAGCAGTATCATATCCGAACAAAAATCCTCCCAAAGCTGCTACAACAGAAAGGAAAATAAGATAGCCAAAGTTAATTGTAGACTTCATATCACTCATTTGATTTCAAAATATTCTCTGTATCTATCATATAAATGTCCGGCCTGCAAGTAGGCAGATTGAGGACTCATAAAATGAGAAAATTCGAAAGTAATAGCCTTATCATACCCTGCACGTTTGGCAGCTTCCAGCTTCATCCGGAGCTTATCAAATTTAATGGGTAGAAAACGGATAGGCATATCACGGTCAAAAGACTCGGCGTTGGTCCAGCATTGCATACCATACTTATCTGCTAATTTTTTATTTACAGTAAAGAACGCATCCAACTCATCATAATCGATATGTCCATCCTGAAAAGCACAAGCATCTACCACTTCATGAATTCCATCAAAAATTTCATTCCATTCTTTTTCGTGTTGTTGTACAGAAACCGCATCTTCTCTTGTCAGTTTCCCTGTTCCCATAATAGCCTTTTTGCCATCAATCCACGGAGAGATAAAAGTCGGGAGTCCGTTCGATACATCTTTACATTGCTTTCCCATAGCACGGAAAGCATCAATAGCCCCTTTCGTGGCACGGCTAATCTCGCCGCTGATGTACCAGCCTCCAAAACTTTTATACTTCTCTCCGTACATCTTCCAAACCTCATCAATCACATACTTGTTATCCTCAATCTCCCAACTTAAATCACCTGTATCCCAATACCGTCCTGAATCATACAAACCAAAATAAAATTTCATGTTATACTTCTCCGCCAGACGCAAATACATATCTACCAAATCAACCGACGGCATATAACATCCTTTTTTCAGCAAATAAGGTGAAGGGTAAGTCATAAACTTACGATAACCGGAACGAATCATAATCACTGTATCGATACCGATTCTTTTCATATGCTGAAAATCCAGATCCCATTCTTTCTCACCCCAGTTCTGATGAGGAATATCATGAGATATTTCATCCAAAAAAGTTCCTGTAATTTTTAAGCCATTATTTTTGGGAACAATCAATTTGCTTTCCAAATCGCCAGCCTTGATCTTCGGGGAGAGTTCCCCTCTCCCCTCTCCGTCAGCTGCAAATAATGAAGGGGCAACCAAAGCGGAAGCTCCGGCCAAAGCTGCCTTCTTTAAGAAATCTCTACGATTATTAGTTTCCATAGTTTTATTTTTTGTTTTTACTTGGATATATGTTAACCTATTGAATATACTTACCAGTGATATCGATCTGTTTTTTATTGAAAGGATCCAATACCTGATCAATCATTACAGCCATCTCCCCTCTCAAAATATTCCGTTTCAAATCCGGTTCTTGCATTCCGTATGCTTTCCAAAGTGCTTGCGGATCAACAGTAGTATGTAGTTTTTCCGTTTCTGCTATCTTCTGAACAAGTTGAACTGCCTCCTCAATACTTAATTTATCCGCTCCTGTTTTTTTGAATTCATCTTTGGCAGCCGGATACACTTCAAACAGACCATCCAGTTCTGACGCCAGCAATACCGTATCCGCTCTCAACCAAGTCTGATTGGACCAGTCCACATTCTTACCGACTCCTTTGAGAATCCCCGTAGAACCAATCCGCTGATAAGAAGCAAACTTCACATCCGAGACAGGGACATCCAGATAAGGAAGCAAATATCCTTTAGCATCCAAAATAGCATTCTGAACATCACGAACGGAAACATCACTTATCTTCTGATTATTCTTCACAGCAAGTGCAGCCAAAGCTCCTGCCGCCTGACCGATCTGCAGTACAACCGGTTGCAAACGAGTCGTTCCATTCATAATATTCGATACGGAAATAGATTTCTCTGCAACAATCAGCCCGTCTACCTCCTGAGGAATCAATGTACCTAACGGCAACCCATACGAAGGGATCGGATGAAAATACAGATTAGGCAACTCTTCATAACCATGATAGCGGGTATGGTGATGATCTACCGGATAATCACCCACAGCAATACAAGTACGGTACAGCTTTTCATCCTGTGTATATGGATTGAGTGCATGATTCAAGTTAAAGCGGACTAATCCGTGAATTCTTCTGGACTCTCTATGATAAGGGATAAAAGGTAACTTATCCTCTGTCGGATATTCATCATCCGCCAATCCAAGTGTATTATACCCCAGTTCATGTTGCAGGAAGTAAACAAAACACATCGTATAATGTTTCGCATATTCCAATGCTTTCACGCGTTCTTCCGGAGTCATTTCAATCAGATTAATATAATAATCATTACCTTCTATCGGCCAATTAATCATATATTTATGATTCGGCAACCGCCCGTAGGCAATCATCATATCTTTAGACCAGACGCGATCCGGCTCTTTAGGAGTTATGCATACCGGACTGGCACAGGCACAGGCAAATTCTTTAGGATCGTATCCTTCAGGTTCCGGAATAGTCACATCCTTACCATAATCTTTTAATATGGCAACATAAGTAATATCCTGCACAATATTATTCTTCTTTTCCGGAGCAATATCCTCGTGCGTGTCATCTCTGCTTTCCATACCAATATCGTACTTCACTCCACACATTTTTGCCACATCACCCAGTTCGGTGGCATCAATCATGACCTTCGCCCGAACCGTTTTCACACCTAGTCCTTCCACCTTCACTTTAGCGACCCACTCATCTCCCGTCCTTTTTACTTCTTCAAGGCAAGCCTGTTTCCAGACTTTTAGATTATTTTCCGCCGCTACCATTTCGTGAAGAATCTTATTTCCAACTGACGGTTCAAACAATACGTTACTTACCCAACCCGTCTTCAAAGAATCCAGCCCGCCATAATAATCAGACAATCTATTCTTAAATTCTCCCCAAAGTCCGGCAGGCAATCTGTAATTTCCATCCACAGCACTCACACCGGCAGAAGTCAGCATCCCACCCAACCAGGTGCTTTCTTCGAGAATCAGTGTATTGGCTCCCATACGAGCAGACTGGATGCCGGATGTTACACCACTGGCACCTCCACCTATAATAAGTACATCTACCTTATCTTCCTCTGAGTGCATACAAGAAGAGTATGATACTACCAGAAACAGCCCACAGAGTATTTGGAATAAGTTTTTCATCATAATACGATTTGGTTACGGTACATCTTAATTAATATCACGGTACAAATATAGCTATATTTATTAAATAAACAATAGATAATAAAATATTTTATTAATAAAGTTGATTTTCGCTTCTTTATTCATTAATAAGACTATAAATATGAAGCTATTCAGATACCAGTACCCTTATTACCTTATTATATAAGAAGATTTCAAATAACTATCAATGAGAGAATTCACTTTCTATAAGGAATCAGCACAGCATCATCTCAGATTCAATTCTAATTTTTTCGTCAAGAACCTTATTAGTTAATAAAAAAATTAATTATCTTTGTAGATATTACAAAATATAAGAGACGTATGAACCAACAATTCTTGAAAGAAATAGAAATGGGCTCTAAAAATGCCCTCGTTAAAAAGAGGATCATTACACATTATATATATAATGGTAGTTCCACTATTCCCGATCTTTCAAAAGAACTAGATCTAAGCGTGCCCACAGTCACCAAATTTATCGGTGAAATGTGTGAGGACGGATATATCAATGATTACGGAAAACTGGAAACCAGCGGTGGACGCCACCCGAATCTCTATGGATTGAATCCGGAATCCGGTTATTTTATAGGTGTAGACATCAAAAGATTTGCAGTCAATATCGGACTGATCAATTTTAAAGGTGATATGGTAGAGTTAAAAATGAATATCCCCTATAAATTTGAGAATTCGATAGAAGGGATGAACGAGTTGTGCAAACTCATTCTCAACTTCATCAAAAAACTTCCTATTAATAAGGAGAAGATTTTAAATATCAATGTAAATGTATCGGGACGGGTAAATCCGGAATCCGGATATAGTTTCAGCCAGTTCAATTTTGAGGAACGCCCGTTGGCGGATGTCCTGTCGGAAAAGCTGGGTCATAAAGTAACCATTGACAACGACACCCGTGCCATGACTTACGGAGAATATATGCAAGGGTGTGTAAAAGGAGAAAAAGATATTATTTTCGTCAACGTCAGCTGGGGAGTCGGCATCGGAATTATTATCGACGGCAAAGTCTACACAGGAAAATCCGGTTTCTCGGGAGAGTTCGGTCACGTCAATGCATACGACAATGAAATCATCTGCCATTGCGGCAAAAAAGGGTGTCTGGAAACAGAAGCATCCGGCTCTGCCCTTCATCGCATTCTTTTGGAGCGTATTAAAAGCGGAGAAAGCTCTATTCTTTCCACCCGAATATCCGGTGAAGAAGCCCCCATCACGCTTGACGAAATCATCACAGCCGTCAACAAGGAAGATCTGCTTTGTATTGAAATTGTTGAAGAAATAGGGCAAAAGCTGGGAAAACAAATTGCAGGATTAATCAATATCTTCAATCCGGAACTGGTCATTATAGGCGGAACTTTATCTTTAACGGGAGATTATATCACCCAACCTATCAAAACAGCGGTACGTAAGTATTCACTCAATCTGGTCAACAAAGACTCTGCCATCATTACATCCAAATTGAAGGATAAAGCAGGTATTGTAGGCGCGTGTATGCTGGCACGCAGCAGAATGTTCGAAAGTTAAACTACCGTTACTTTATGCAAAGAGTTATGGTAAAGGAAGATTTTAAATTAAAGCTCAAAAAATATTCAGAATCCTTTTGTTTTCTCAAATAAAGCTGTAATTTTGCACGCCGTAAACGAGAAACAAACCGCCGCTATAGCTCAGTTGGTAGAGCAACGCATTCGTAACGCGTAGGTCGCCAGTTCAAGTCTGGCTAGCGGCTCTTGACAATAAAGCGCTAACTACAGAATAGTTAGCGCTTTTCTTATTAACCCCCAAAGCAAATCGCATGAAACGAGGTAAGAGCAGGAGATTATTTAAGAAAAAGAAGTCACATTCCAATCAAAGATTAGGGTGTATCATCGCTATCATCGTACTTATTCCCATTTGTTACGGGCTTTATCTGTATTATCAGCAATACAGTGTCCAGCACAGTAGCAAACCGCAGATAGAGACTTCCGTCTCCCTCCCCACTCCATCCGGCAAAGATTTAGAGATTCCCGTTTCATTGATTCCCCGTCAAGAGCAGATCATTCGTCATAAAGGCTATACGGTTTCCTACAATAAAGATCTGAAGATTCCGAATTGGGTTTCTTACGAACTGACCCGTCAGGAAACCAAAGGAAAAGAAAAGAGAGGTGACAACTTCATCGCCGATCCTTTAGTAAAAGGCGCCATTGCGACCAATGCGGATTATGCACGCTCGGGATATGACAAAGGACATATGGCACCAGCCGCCGACATGAAATGGAGTCCGGATGTCATGAAAGAATCCTTCTATTTCAGCAATATGTGCCCGCAGCATCCTCAGCTGAACAGAAGAGGCTGGAAAAATCTGGAAGAAAAAATAAGAGACTGGGCGGTAGCCGATAGCGCCATTATCATTATATGTGGTCCTATCATCGACAAGCCGTCCAAAACCATCGGAAAAAATAAGGTGGCAGTGCCCGAACGATTCTTCAAAGTAATCCTCTCTCCTTTTGTCAAACCGGCTCGTGGCATCGGGTTCTTATTCAACAACAGACAGGCGGTAGAGCCTCTTTCCACCTATGCGGTATCAATTGACAGCATCGAGAAACTTACCCATATGGACTTCTTCTCTCCCCTGCCCGATGAAATAGAAAATGCAGTAGAAGCCAATGCCGATTATTACCAGTGGCCACGCTAATAGTTGACAAAATCAGCCGAATTTCAACTATTCACCGTTGAAAGGAATCGCTCCTATCCAAAATCTTCCTATCTTTGACGCAATTTTTAAAGTTACGTCACAAGATGAAAAAGAAAACAAGAAATATCTTATTATCCGTTCTGACCGGAGCTCTCCTTCTTTGCGCCATTGCCGGAGGAACAGTCTATTATTATCTCTTTGCTCCTCAGTTTCATCCCTCCAAAACCGTCTATGTATATGTAGACCGGGATGACACGGCAGATTCAATCTACAATAAGATCAGACAAACCGGTCATGTCAACAAATTCACCGGATTTCAATGGATGGCAAAATATAGAAAATTCGACCAGAATATACATACCGGACGTTATGCCATCCGCCCTAACGAAAACGTATACCATGTATTCAGCCGCTTCTTCAGAGGTTATCAGGAACCGATGAATCTCACTATCGGAAGCGTACGGACACTAGACCGGCTGGCGCGAAGCATCGGCAAGCAACTGATGATCGACTCCGCCGAGATAGCCCGCCAACTATTCGATTCCGCTTTTCAGACCGAAATGGGGTATACGCCGGTCACCATGCCCTGTCTTTTCATCCCCGAGACCTATCAGGTATATTGGGATATGAGTGTCGACGACTTCTTCAAACGTATGCAGACAGAACACAAACGATTCTGGAATGACGAACGTCTTGCCCAGGCAACCGCTATCGGCATGACACCGGAAGAAGTCTGCACCCTCGCCTCCATTGTTGAAGAAGAAACCAACAACAACGAAGAAAAGCCGATGGTAGCCGGACTATACATCAACCGCCTGCACACAGGTATGCCCCTGCAGGCAGACCCTACCATCAAGTTCGCTTTACAGGATTTCGGGCTGCGACGCATCACCAATGAGCATCTGAAAGTCAACTCGCCCTACAACACTTATATCAACAGTGGTTTACCTCCGGGACCTATCCGCATCCCCTCTAAAAAGGGCTTGGACAGTGTATTAAACTACACGAAACACAATTACATTTACATGTGTGCGAAAGAAGATTTTTCAGGTACTCACAATTTCGCATCCAATTATGCCGACCACATGGCAAATGCAAGAAAATATTGGAAAGCACTTAATGAAAGAAAGATTTTCAAGTAATTTTGTGATAAAACGAGCCAAAAAGGCTATCTTTGCCCGATATAATAACAAACTGTGATCAACACTAATAAAGGAAATATATGAGCAAGCAACTCTTACTTGGCGATGAAGCCATTGCACAAGCTGCACTGGATGCCGGACTTTCAGGTGTATATGCCTACCCCGGTACTCCTTCAACTGAGATTACTGAATATATCCAAATGGCGCCTATAACCACTGAGCAGAACATACATAATCGTTGGTGTGCCAACGAAAAAACTGCCATGGAAGCCGCACTGGGTATGTCATTTGTAGGCAAACGCGCCTTAGTGTGCATGAAGCATGTAGGCATGAATGTGGCTGCAGACTGTTTCGTCAATTCTGCCATCACGGGTGTGAAGGGAGGACTGATTGTGATAGCGGCAGACGACCCCAGCATGCACTCTTCACAGAATGAACAGGACAGCCGCTTCTACGGAGACTTCTCCCTGATACCGATGTACGAGCCCAGCAACCAACAGGAAGCATACGACATGGTATACAACGGATTCGAATTCTCTGAGAAAACAGGCGAACCGATCTTAATGCGTATGGTCACCCGCCTCGCACACTCCCGTTCCGGAGTAGAGCGCAAAGAGCAGAAGCCACAGAACAGCATTTCATTCAGTGAAGATCCCCGTCAGTTTATCCTGTTGCCGGGAAATGCCCGCAAACGCTATAAAGTATTGCTTGCCCGCCAGGACGAATTCATCAAAGCTTCCGAGGAATCTCCTTACAACAAATACATAGACGGCCCTAACAAAAAACTGGGAATCGTCGCTTGCGGTATCGGCTACAATTATCTGATGGAAAACTATCCGGAAGGTTGTGAATACCCGGTACTTAAGATCGGCCAGTATCCATTGCCTAAAAAGCAATTGCTGCAATTGGTTGAATCCTGCGACGAGATTCTGGTACTGGAAGACGGACAGCCATTCGTTGAAAAACATCTGAAAGGCTATCTGGGCATTGGTATCAAAGTAAAAGGACGTCTGGACGGCACACTATCACAAGACGGAGAATTAAATCCGGACTCTGTAGCACGCGCGGTCGGCAAAGAAAACAAATCGGAATTCGGCGTCCCTTCTGTAGTCGAAATGCGTCCTCCCGCACTGTGTGAAGGATGCGGACACCGTGATATGTACATCACACTGACAGAAGTACTCAAAGAAGAATATCCTTCCCATAAAGTATTCAGCGACATCGGTTGCTATACGCTGGGAGCCAACGCTCCGTTCAACGCCATCAATTCATGCGTAGACATGGGAGCTTCCATCACAATGGCGAAAGGTGCGGCCGACGGAGGTCTTCATCCGTCCGTAGCTGTAATCGGTGACTCTACATTTACTCACTCCGGAATGACAGGTTTACTGGATTGCGTCAACGAAAATGCCAATGTCGTTATTGTCATTTCAGACAATGAGACAACAGCAATGACCGGTGGTCAGGACTCTGCGGGCACAGGACGTATTGAATCCATCTGTATCGGTTTAGGAGTCGACCCTGCCCATATCCGTGTCGTTGTTCCATTGAAGAAGAACCACGAGGAAATGAGACAGATCATACGCGAAGAAATCGAATACAATGGCGTATCCGTTATCATCCCGCGCAGAGAGTGTATTCAAACATTAGCACGCAAAAAAAGAAGTAAGTAAGCCATGAAAAAAGACATTATATTATCAGGAGTAGGTGGACAGGGTATTTTGTCCATCGCTACAGTTATTGGTAAAGCTGCTTTGAAAGAAGGACTTTACATGAAGCAAGCAGAAGTACACGGAATGAGCCAGCGTGGCGGAGACGTTCAGTCCAACCTCCGCATCAGCGACAAACCGATTGCTTCGGATCTGATACCATCCGGCAAATGCGACCTTATCATTTCGCTCGAACCGATGGAAGGTCTGCGCTATCTCCCCTATCTCAGTCCGGAAGGATGGCTGGTAACCAACGAAACTCCGTTTGTCAACATCCCCAATTATCCGGAAGAAGACAAAGTAATGGCTGAAATCAACAAATTGCCGCATAAGATCGTACTGAACGTGGATAAAGTAGCCAAAGAAGTAGGTTCTGCACGAGTTGCCAATATCGTTTTGCTGGGCGCAACCATTCCATTCCTCGGCATCGATTACGAGAAAGTACAAGACAGTATCCGCGAAATCTTCCTGCGCAAAGGAGAAGCTATTGTCGAAATGAATCTTAAAGCACTGGCTGCCGGCAAGGAAATTGCGGAAAAGCTAATGCAATAACTATCACAATCATGAGTACACAATACTGGGAAGAAGAAATTGAAACCATGAGTCGCGAGAAGTTGCAGGAACTGCAACTTCAGCGACTCAAAAAAACGATTAACATAGCCGCAAACTCACCTTATTACAAAGAGGTTTTCAGCAAAAACGGCATCACCGGAGATAGTATCCAGTCACTGGACGACATCCGCAAAATTCCTTTCACCACTAAATCGGACATGCGTGCCAACTATCCCTTCGGGCTAGTGGCCGGCGACATGAAAAGAGACGGTGTACGTATCCACTCTTCCAGTGGAACTACAGGAAACCCTACAGTCATCGTACATTCACAACATGACCTCGACTCATGGGCAAATCTGGTAGCCCGTTGCCTTTACATGGTGGGGATCCGCAAGACAGATGTCTTCCAGAACAGCTCCGGATATGGAATGTTTACAGGTGGATTAGGTTTTCAATATGGTGCAGAACGCCTTGGCTGCCTTACCGTACCTGCCGCAGCCGGAAACAGTAAACGGCAAATTAAATTCATCAGTGACTTTAAGACTACCGCCTTACACGCCATCCCAAGCTACGCTATCCGTCTTGCCGAAGTATTTCAGGAAGAAGGTATCGACCCGAGAGAAACAACCCTGAAAACCTTGGTGATCGGCGCCGAACCGCATACTGACGAACAGCGCCGTAAAATAGAACGGATGCTCAATGTGAAAGCATATAATAGTTTCGGTATGACGGAAATGAACGGCCCCGGTGTTGCCTTCGAATGCCAGGAGCAGAACGGAATGCACTTCTGGGAAGATTGCTATCTGGTAGAAATCATCGATCCTGAAACAGGAGAACCCGTTCCCGAAGGAGAAATCGGTGAATTGGTACTCACTACACTTGATCGTGAAATGATGCCGCTTATCCGCTACCGCACCCGCGACCTTACCCGTATACTACCCGGAAAATGTCCGTGCGGCCGCACCCATCTCCGCATCGACCGGATCAAGGGACGCAGCGACGATATGTTTATCATCAAGGGAGTCAACATCTTCCCCATGCAAGTCGAAAAGATTCTGGTTCAGTTCCCCGAATTAGGCAGCAATTATCTGATTACGCTGGAGACAGTCAACAATCAGGATGAGATGATCGTCGAAGTGGAATTAAGTGATCTTTCTACAGACAACTATATCGAACTGGAAAAGATCCGCAGAGATATTATCCGTCAATTAAAAGATGAAATACTGGTTACCCCGAAAGTAAAACTGGTAAAGAAAGGGTCTCCCCCGCAGAGCGAGGGAAAAGCCGTCAGAGTGAAGGACTTAAGAGACAACAAATAAATATTCAAATGCCCGATGTGCTAATATGCCAACCCAATACTGTATGATATCAGTAACAAATGGCATATTAGCACATTATTTAATTATCAGATTATAATGCAATTACTAAAAAAAAGAATTCTGCAGGACGGAAAATGCTACGAAGGAGGCATCCTTAAAGTAGATGGTTTTATCAATCACCAGATGGATCCTGTCCTGATGAAATCCATCGGAGTAGAATTTGTCCGCCGCTTTGCAGCCACAAACGTAAACAAGATCATGACTATAGAAGCAAGCGGTATCGCTCCTGCCATCATGACGGGCTATCTCATGGACTTACCGGTTGTATTCGCCAAAAAGAAATCACCCAAAACCATTCAGAACGCACTAAGCACTACCGTACACTCGTTCACCAAAGACCGTGATTATGAAGTAGTGATCAGTGCCGATTTTCTGACCCCAAATGACAATGTTCTTTTTGTTGATGATTTCCTTGCCTACGGAAATGCCGCATTAGGCATTCTCGACCTCATAGAGCAATCCGGAGCAAAATTGGTGGGCATGGGGTTCATTATCGAAAAAGCCTTCCAAAATGGACGTAAAATACTGGAAGAGAAAGGTGTCAGAGTAGAAAGCCTTGCCATAATCGAAGACTTATCCAACTGCTGTATTAAAATAAAAGATCAATAAGCTGAGTCGGGGTTAAAATAATGCCCCTTGCCTTTTGTCTTTTTACCATATTGCACCGCATGCTGAGGGCACACATGATAACATGCCAGGCAGGCGGTGCAATTCTTTCCCCAAACCGGTCTTCTTTCCTTCATCGTTATATTCCCTACCGGACAACTTTTTTCACAGCGCTTGCACCCGATGCACTCACTCGTTGCATGGAAAGGTTTGGGAGACATCTGATAACGAACAAATAACGGATTGATGATCCTCGTCTTGATAAAAGGCAAACTCCCCTCCTTGCATGCAAAGACAGTTTCTCTCCCGGTTATCAGTCTACTGACTTTTTCAAGAGCCGGAACCGCTTCTGCCAGTTTTTTCTTTTCCAGTTCCTTGCTATCCACATCAAATCCGGGGAACAACACATAGTTATTGGGCATAATTACAGAAAAGCCCGCATTACATCTCCATCCCCTCGCAGCCAATGCCTTTTCCATCATCTGCCGGGTCAGCCCCGTATCGTCTCCACACGAACACACAAAGAACAGATATTGCTGCTGATACCCCTTCAGAACCAACTTCCGAATAAACTCCTGTACAATCACGGGAGGCGCCCACGAATAGACCGGAAAGACAAAACCGATCTTCTCATCCTCCCGCAAAGAGAACTCCCATGTGTCATTCTTCCATGCGTCCGGGATAAAAAACAAATCTTCCTGTTGTTCTTTAGAAAGCTGATTAGCAATCCATTTAGAGTTACCTGTACCTGAGAAATAAAATATCATAGAAGAGTATATAAAAAAGCCGCATCGACGATGTGATGAAACTCTGATAGAACAAGATTTGAGCGCTCGCCCTCTTTGTAATCCACCGGCTTAAAGCTGTCCCGAAGGATGTGGCCCGCCATTGAAGAACGAAGCTTTCTCGGTGCATCAGATTAATTTGAAGAGTTTCCCGATCCAGTCGATACGGCTAATATTTTTCTATCACAAATGTAATAAGATTCTCTGAGAATAGCAAGAAAAAGAAAGAATTTGTTCGTCCACTAACATTTTTTTTCATCCTTTCTCTCCGCCTAACAAAAGAAAAGTGCCAGTTATCGGATCGATAACTGACACTTTGTAAATCCTAAACTATTGAAACTTAAGCAGCTTTTGCTTTAGCAACTACAGCTTTGAAAGCTTCCGGATGATTCATAGCTAAATCAGCCAAAACCTTACGATTTATTTCAATACCGGCTTTGTGCAAACCGCCCATCAATTTAGAATAAGACATTCCTTCAAGACGTGCAGCAGCGTTGATACGTTGTATCCAAAGAGCGCGGAAGTTTCTTTTCTTATTTCTACGGTCACGGAACGCGTAAGTCAAACCCTTTTCCCAGGTGTTTTTGGCTACGGTCCATACATTTTTTCTTGCACCAAAGTAACCTCTGGTTAATTTCAAAATTTTCTTTCTTCTTGCTTTTGAAGCAACATGATTTACTGATCTTGGCATAGTTTTACTTTTTTTGAATGTTAGCGCCGTTACTTCACGCAACGAACTTCAGGCTAAAGCATTCGGTTAATACTTTAATAATACTTTGTACGCTTTTGATTACTTCATTGCTAAGAGTTCCTTAACCTGGCTTACATTTGTTGTATCAACAGTTGTAGAGTAGCACAGATTTCTTTTTCTCTTTTTCGATTTCTTAGTCAAAATGTGACTGTGAAAAGCGTGCTTTCTTTTGATTTTACCTGTTCCGGTAAGGGTAAACCTTTTTTTAGAACCGGAGTTAGTCTTCATCTTTGGCATCTTACTTGTTTTTAAAATTATTAAATATATAATGGTGACGCACTATACCTGCGCGCCACGCATTCATTCTTTTTTATTCTTCCTCGCCCGCTTCCGGCTTTTCAGCCTTCTGTCCCTGAGTTACCGGTTTGGAAGCCGCCGGTTTTTTAGGCATTTCCTTTTTCTTCGGAGAAAGCTGGATTGTCATACGCTTACCTTCAAGTACCGGCATCTGATCCACCTTTGCAAAATCTTCAAGATCGTTGGCAAAACGAAGCAATAACACTTCACCTTGTTCCTTGAAAAGGATGGAACGCCCCTTAAAGAATACATATGCCTTCACTTTATCCCCGTCTTCCAGGAATCCTCTGGCATGTTTCAGCTTAAAGTTGTAATCATGATCGTCAGTCTGCGGTCCGAAACGAATTTCCTTTACGTTCACTTTTACCTGCTTCGCTTTCTGCTCCTTCTGGCGTTTCTTTAATTGATAAAGAAATTTAGAGTAATCAATAATACGACAAACAGGAGGTTGAGCATTGGGGGAAATTTCAACTAGATCCAGCTCTTTCTCTTCAGCCATTTTCAAGGCCTGAAAGATAGGATATACTTTCGGTTCAATCTCGTCGCCCACGATGCGGACTTCTTTGGCACGAATCTGTTCATTGATTCTATATTGCCCTTTTAAAGTGTCATTCTTCATTAAAAACGTTTACTTCCTAGTTTGATTTTTTTATTGTTCTACTAAATATTTATCATGAAACGGCTGCAAAGTTACCATTTATTTATCATATTCTGAACTTCTTCGTTCAAAATTTTAGCAAATTCTTCATATTTCATGGTTCCTTTGTCGCCTTCCCCTTGTCTGCGAACAGAAACTTCACCATTTTCAGCTTCTTTTTCACCCACAATCAACATATAAGGAATGCGTTTCATTTCATTATCACGGATCTTGCGGCCGATCTTTTCATTACGATCATCCACAATAGCACGGATTTCATGCATTTTCAGATACATCTTCACTTGCTCTGCATACTCATTGAACTTTTCACTGATCGGCAGGATAGCTACCTGATCCGGAGTCAGCCACAACGGGAACTTACCGGCAGTGTGTTCGATCAATACAGCCACAAAACGTTCCATTGATCCGAATGGTGCACGGTGAATCATCACCGGACGGTGCTTCTGGTTGTCAGAGCCCATATATTCCAGTTCAAAACGTTCCGGCAAGTTATAGTCTACCTGAATGGTTCCCAACTGCCAACGGCGACCGATGGCATCTTTCACCATAAAGTCGAGCTTGGGACCATAGAAAGCAGCTTCACCGTACTCAATCTTAGCCGGCAAGCCTTTTTCCTCACAAGCCTCGATAATCGCCTGTTCAGCTTTCTCCCAGTTGTCATCGCTACCGATGTATTTTTCACGGTTCACTTTATCACGGAGTGATATCTGAGCCTCGAAATTCTGGAAATTCATCGAACGGAACACGATAGAAATGATATCCATCACACGGAGGAACTCATCTTTCACCTGATCCGGACGACAGAAAATATGTGCGTCATCCTGAGTAAAGCTGCGTACACGAGTTAAACCGTGAAGCTCACCACTTTGTTCATAACGGCAAACCGTACCGAATTCTGCAATACGCAACGGAAGGTCCTTGTATGAACGCGGAAAATTCTTATATATCTCGCAGTGATGCGGACAGTTCATCGGTTTCAAGAAATACTCCTCTCCTTCTTCCGGAGTATGGATCGGCTGGAACGCATCCTTACCGTATTTTGCATAGTGACCGGAAGTCACATACAGCAACTTATTACCGATAGGCGGAGTAATTACTTCCTGATAGTCATAGCGGGTCTGGATACGACGCAAGAACTCTTGCAGACGCAAACGCAGTGCAGTACCTTTCGGCAACCACATCGGAAGTCCCTTACCTACTGTTTCAGAGAACATGAACAACTGCATTTCCTTACCGATCTTACGGTGGTCACGTTTCTTGGCTTCTTCCAGCAACACCAGATATTCATCCAGCATTTTCTTTTTCGGGAATGTGATACCATAGATACGGGTCAGCATCTTACGGTCTTCGTGACCGCGCCAGTAAGCACCGGCAACAGTTGTCAGCTTGATGGCCTTGATCGGCGCAGTCGTCATCAAGTGAGGACCACGGCAAAGGTCAGTAAACGCACCCTGGGTGTAGGTAGTAATATGTCCGTCTTCCAGTTCTGAGATCAATTCACATTTATACGTTTCGCCACGGTCGCCAAACATTTTCAAAGCGTCCGTCTTCGAAATACTTTCTCTGACTACCGCTTCTTTCTTTGCCGACAATTCAAGCATCTTTGCTTCGATGGCAGGCAGGTCACTTTCTTTAATCACAGCTTCTCCCGGATCCACATCATAGTAGAAACCGTTTTCGATAGCCGGTCCGATACCAAACTGGATACCCGGATAAAGTTCCTGCAAAGCTTCAGCCAGCAAGTGGGCGCTTGTGTGCCAAAATGCATGTTTGCCTTCTTCATCGTCCCATTTGTAAAGTACGAAATCAGCATCTTCATTAATAGGACGTCCTAAATCATAAGTCTCACCGTTCACGCCACATGCAAGTACATCCTGTGCCAAGCGCGAACTGATACTTTCTGCAATCTGTAAACCGTTCACTCCTTCGTTATACTCACGAACGGAGCCATCGGGAAATGTTATCTTTATCATAATATGATGATGTTATATTTTCATAATGAGAACGCAAAAGTAACGAAATCTTTTGAGTTTTCTATTTTTTATCAAAAAAATGTTATTCTGTCTGATCCGTGAAACGCTTGATCACGTTGTAAGCAGAAACAACTCCTAGTTCACCGGCCTTGCTCAAATCTGAGATTCCCGCCTTATTATTACCCAGGAAAATATGCGTAAGTCCCCGGTTGAAATAAGCGTCAGCAAAGTCCGGAGACAGCTGAATCGCCTTATCGTAATCGACAATCGCAGCCCTGTAATCTTTCAGCATAGCCGCCACATTGGCACGGTTACAATAAGCGTAAACGAAGTCCGGAGCCAGAGTTATCACCTTATCCAGGTCCTTTCTGACAACTTCATAATCCACCGCACTCACTTCCTTGACAGCAGCGCCACTCGGCATATCCGCTTCGGCAGCCTGTTCAGCCTTCTGATATTCCAGTTGTTTGCAACGAATCAGTGCACGCATGAAATAGGCCGGGAAGAAATCTCCGTCCAGCAATATCGCCTGAGTCAGGTCGGCAACCGCACTGGAGAAATCCTGTACCAGATAAAAGTCAATGGCACGGGCAAAACGCTTCGGAGCACTCTTGTCATCGTCCACAATAGCCGATGTATGCGCATCAATCAGGGCAAAATGGAATTTCACCTGTTCTTCCGTCAGCGGGGCCTCCATATTTGTAATACGGATACGCTTCGGAAGTACATTCGACAGATTCAGGTCTTCAATAAACTTATGGAAATTCACCGAACGCTTCACTTCGCTCGACTTTTCATAATAAGTCAAGGCAAACATCGGTTCCAGTTTTATGTTCACATTCTTATCCTGTACGCGTCCGCGATAATCACTTGTATAGCGTTGATCCGCTTCAGAATCATCGGCAATCACAATCTTGCGATAGTTGTTCATGTTCTTGTCAGACTTCTTACGAGTTTTTCCTTCCTCGCTTTCGTCGCCGTTCTCGCCGCTCTGGTTTTCTTTATCCTTATTCTGATTCTGGGCAACGTCTTTGTTCGTCCCTCCATTCTGCTTGTCAAGCTGAGCCTTCAACAGTTTGAAGTCATCCTGTTCGGCCCCCTTCTTGTCGCCGATCTTCTTGCGGGCTTCTGCACGATGATAATATCCTGCGAGGAAGTTCGGATACTGGTTGATAACTGTCGTATAGTCTTTGATAGCGCCCCGGTAATCTCCCGTCTGAGCACGAAGCAACGCACGGTTAAAGATAGCCATCATATTATCAGGTTCCATCTGAATCACAAAATCGAAGTCCTCGATAGCACGGTTGTCATCCCCGACACGGGCACGAAGCAAACCACGGTTATAATGCCCGATAAAGTTATTGGGATCAATATCCAAAGCCAGGTCATAATCGCTCATAGCACCCCTCAGATTATTCTGATGGAATCTGGCCAAAGCACGGTTTATATAATTACCCGCGTTCTTCGCGCTCAGATGAATCGCACGGTCCAGATCCGATTCCGCTTCTGCATAGTTGGACTGCTGCAAGCGGACAATAGCCCTTGCCGACCATGCGTCCGGATCATACTTATCCAGTTCGAGAGCCGTATTAAAGTCCTTCAGTGCCGCAACCGTATCCTTCTGCTGCAAAGAAACCTCTCCCCTCATCAGATAAGCACGTGTATAGCGCGGAGAAACTTTCAGCAAGCTCTCCAAATCCTCCTTGGCTGCGTCATAATCCTTTTTCTGAATATGAGACAAGGTCAGATTGTGCCACAAGGTGATGTTTTCCGGATCATAATGCAATGCTTTCTGATAATCCTCAATCGCCCCGTCGAATTTACTCTGACGAATCCGTGCCAGTCCACGAACCTGATATGCACCTACTACAAACGGATTCCGTTTGATAGCCTCGTCACAATCCGCTTCCGCTCCTTGATAATCCTCCAGGTTCACCTTTGCCAGCGCCCTGAAAAAATAAGGCTCATACAAATATGGCTTCGCATTAATTACCTGGTTGAAATACTGAATAGAAAGCACGTAGTCCTCAAAATACAGCGCATTGCGGGCAATAGTCATCACCCGCTCCGTATTAATCTGAGCACAAACCAGTGTGGGGAACAGCAATAAAACTGTTAGTATTCTTTTAATCATTGATATTTTATGCTTGTAAACGAAACAAAAATAATGCTTTTCGCTTACTTAACAGGGATATAAACGTTTTTTATCTTTATTTCACCTGTTTCATCTTATATGAACTACGCGCTTTTCCTTTCAGCATCGTATTTAATTTTCCTCTTATCATTTGTTTGCGCAACGGCGAAAGGTGGTCGATAAACATCTTTCCGTCCAGATGGTCGAACTCATGCTGCATCACCCTTGCCAGATAGCCTTCCACCACTTCATCATGCTCTACAAAGTTCTCGTCCATGTATTTCACACGGATCTTATTTCCTCTTTTCACAGACTCATGAATGCCGGGCAGACTCAGACAACCTTCTTCCATACTGACTTCCTCTCCACCCACTTCGATGATATGAGGATTGATATAAGCTTTATTAAAATCCTTAAATTCCGGATAGTCTTCCGAAAGCGGGTCTAATGTAATCGTAACGACACGGATAGGCAAGCCGATCTGTGGAGCAGCCAGTCCCACGCCATCGGCGTGCACCATTGTTTCAAACATATTCGCGATCAGCTCTTTCAGGTTCGGATACTCCGGGGTTATGTCCTCTGCCACCTTTCTCAAAACAGGCTGGCCATATACATAAATTGGTAAAATCATACTTTATACTCTACTAAAAAATTAAATTATTCTCTGTCTTATTATTAAAAACGTTTACTCTCCAAATATGTTTGCAGAATAATAGTGGCACTTATCTCATCCACCAATGCTTTGTTTTGCCGGTCTTTCTTTTTCAGTCCGGCTTCCAGCATCGTACGGTGTGCGAGAACAGATGTGAAACGTTCGTCCACATATTCTACAGGAAGTTCCGGGAAACGTTTCTTCAATGAACGAACAAAGGGTTCGATGTTCTTCATATTTTCCGAAGCTTCATTATTCATCTGCTTGGGCAATCCTATAATAATCCGCTCTACCGGTTCTTTTGCCACATACCCACCGATAAAGTTCAGAAGTTCATGCGTGGGTACAGTTGTCAACCCGTTTGCAATCAGTTGCAACGTATCGCTCACAGCTATCCCTGTGCGCTTCCTTCCATAATCTATAGCTACTATTCTGCTCATATGGGGTACAAAAATACAAAAAAGACGCTTCCCGCGAAAGGAAACGTCTCTTTTATTCTATTATTTCAACTGTGGATTATTCTTCCACGATAGCAACACGGCTCAACTTAGCGTCATCGTAGAACATATTGCCTACACCACCCTTGTAATCAACCTTCAGTTGAGAAGCAGGTACACCGAATTCGTTCACCATCAGGTCACGTACAGCTTCAGCTCTCTTCTTACTTAACTTCATGTTGTACTCAGCAGAACCAGTACCCTTGTCAGCATATCCTGTAACAGTAAATGTCTTTTCCGGATTAGCTTTGATACCCTTAGCCATTGCTTCGATGTTCATGTACTCTCTCTTGCTGATGTTGCTCTTACCAATGTTGAATACAACAACCAGACGTGGAACGAATCCGCCTTCTTTCTTAACGATTACTTCCGGCTTCTTGTTGCGTGCCTCAACCAAGTCACGTTTCAGAGATTCGTTTTCACCCTTCAGAGAGTTCAGTCTGTTTCTCATGTCGTCCAACTGGCTTTCCGGTACCATCGGTACAGTAGGAACAGCGTTGAATCCGCGTTTTTTGAACTTGTAAGTTACACCTACAGTTACACCGGCCATACCTTCTTTAGAAGTTCCGCCGAATGCATCCTTCATCAAAAGGCCACGCAATTCAAGGTTGATATCCCAAGCATCCGATACACGGAAGCGGTTGATCAAACCGGCATTGATACCTAAGTTTTGTTGATGAGGTTCTGACCAAGAAAGAGCCACACCTGCACCTACGTAAGGAATGAATGAATAAAGACGATCCTCGTTGTAACCGCAGAACATGTTAGAAAGGTTGAAGAGAACATCACCATGGAAGTTAGCCATGTTCCATTTCTGCTTGTAGTAACCGTTAGAATACTTGCCACCTTTTGTATACAAGTCATTAGCACTAGGAGCAGCTCCCTTAGCTTGAAGACCGTTGTATGCAACACGCAATCCGATACCCGGAGTAAACCATTTACCTACGGCAATATCAAGTGCCGGAGCAATGCGTTTTCCGAAATCCGCTTTACCGTCGTTGTCGCCAAAGTACATTTGACCACCAACGCCACCACTAATGAACCAATTGGCCCCAAAACGATTAGTCTCTACAGTGTAGGCTTTACCTTCTGTTTTTCCTTTTTCCTGAGCAGACAGGCACACAGAAGCCCCTACCATTAAAATAAACAATAAACCCTTTTTCATCTCAATTTATTTTAGTAAATAATATAATGCAGTTTGTGTTACGCTATAACCACAACTCTACAGGCTCTAAATCTTAAACAAAGAGATATAAATCTCTACCCTTTTTCTTTAAATTTAGTGCAAATATAGATATTTATTGTAATACACACAAAAAAACTCGTAAAAAAACATTTCTTCGTGATATTTATATGGGATGATAAAAGTGTTGGATAGCCTACAAAGGGTATAGCCAACATTTTTGAAAGAAAAATAAAAGCAAAAAAAATAACCAATGATATCGATTATCATTGGTTATCCCTTATTTTTTCCGCTACCTTATATTAATATACCAGTTTTACATTATCAATCCACAATGAATTTCCGGGTGAACCGACGTAAGCTCCTCCATGACTGGATGTGAACTGGAGATACAGATGAGTCGGCTCATCATTTTCATCCCCCCATGCCACTTCGTGGATAGGCACGCTTTCACCTTTGCTGTTGACTGTATAGTTCTCAGTCACCTGCAGACGCATCATGTGAGGTTTATATTCGGGACGGCTGGTAATGTCTCCATACATAATTTCATACGTGGCATTATTCTTCCAGTCGGTAGAGTGATAGTAATAAGTCACCAACGTTCCGATACGCTTGGCATAAACATTTCCGTTGGCATCCTCCCAGCGTTTCTGCAAAAATAAAATAGCAGCCGGATAATCCTTGCCCGCTACATCTGTAATTTTACTGAAACCGGTAGCACGTATACGTTTTTCCCTGTCGGACATCTTCACTTTATAGTCAAACTGAAGGGCAACCGGCTTCTTGGTAAACGGAATCCCCGTCTGAAGCATCTTCTGCGGGTTTTTGGTACCCTTGATCGGTTCGTGCACAGATCCCGTAAAGATAGAGCCGGCAGCCAATACGGTTATATTGACAAGCCCCAGTACCTTCACACTCTCCATACGCGTATCCAGGCGTGCACAGTAACCGTCTCCCCGTTTCTCCGGAAAAACCGACGTATTTGTCTTGGTAATACCTGCCACTTTCGCCATCACATTCGAAGTCGCCCACGGTGAGCCACCCATATTCTTATACACCTGATCTCCCTTAATTACAGTCGTCGGACCAATCTCATACACATTCTTCGTGTTCCCTCCGATAATCCCCGACTCTTTTATCTGGCGGTCCACCCATTGGTCCATATCCCCGAAGGGGACCATCTCCACTTTATGCTGCGCCATCAAAGACAAGGAAGAAAAAAATGCAACGAAGCCTGTCAGAAACAGGCGATGAACCATTTTCTTAATCATCAATACTTATCCTTTCTTTTATAAATTATAGTTCCATTGTTTCAAAGCAAAATCCCAGTTTTCCTCTACCAATCGAATCGTCCGGTCGTCATATTTATACTTATTCTTCTTATATCCCTTCTTGCCGCCAACATATTTTTCGATATCTCCTTGTGCTTCGGCGAAGCCGGGGATAGAAAGTGACTTATAAATATTCTCCGTCATTCCCATCGCATCCGCTTCAAAGTCTTCAAACTTCACTTCGATCAGATTGCCTTCCGGAATGAATTTCTTATCCGATTCATACTTATGATACAGCTTTGCATAAATAGAAAGGATATTCTCCTCCAATTGTTCATTGCTGACATCCTCCAGTTTCAGAGGCTGGATTGTATTTGTAAAGAAACTGCGTGTAGATTCAAATACCGTATACGGATTACGCATCAGGTAGATAAACTTGGCGTTCGGGAACATTTTCACCAATTCTTTCACCCTGCCCGTATGAGGAGGGTTCTTGCTGAGGAATTGCGTACCCTTGGTATTCCACAAAGAAATCTTGATCAATTTTGTGAATACCTCTTCAAACACTTTCAGTTCTTTGTCCGTGATATCATCAAACAGCAGATACTTGTCCGCATATTCCTGTTGATATTTCGGCAGGAACCAGAAATTATAATAGGTATACGGCATCATGTTCGACAATGCAAACTCTTCCTCCTGCGGAAGATCCACTGCCAGCTCCATATTATCCGTCGGACGCTTGTCCGGCATCAGCCAGCTCATATTCTTCTTGAAGAAAGGCTGTCCCCACATCATCAGATGCGGGAATACGGTCTGATAAGTTGTGTTATACCCAAAATGCTTGTCGCAGGAGAACACGTTATGTACAAAAGTAGTTCCACTCCGCCAGTGTCCCAGAATGAATACCGGATCATGTTCCAGCGGCTGATTGGCCAACAACTTTTCGTAGCGTTTATCCTGCAATGCAGCCAACGGAGAAAGCAGGCGGCACACCGCTTTCGTCAACCGGTACTTGCCTTTATAAGCAGCATCAATATCACGGCCGGCAGTGATTGCCTTAAACGTTTTCCAGTCGGCACCTACCAACGTATTAATCGGAAGTTTATTAAATTCAAGTAATCCCATCGTTCTACATTTTATTTAATCACTTTTATGGAGAGTCCTTGGCGTTCCAGTTCCTTCACGGCTTTTTCTATGGCGGCGTGATGTTCCGGGGCGATGTCCAGTTTCGACAAATCCAGTACGGGGATGTCATCCGTGGCAGCCATATCTTTCATCTCCACCCGGTCGATAATCATACCTACGGCAGAGGTATTATTCGTAATCGGATCGATCAGGATAAAAGAACCGCAAGATTTATTCTTTTTATAAGGATCGAAGAAAAGCTCCTTGGCAGTAGTCAGGACAACGCGGGCGATCTGATTGAGCTGCAATGGCAAATTGTCCTTTGTCAGTTGTCCATTGTCAATGGAAAGATGCTCCATCGTGTTGACATCCACTTTATATTTGATCGCGTCGATGCGGGTACGGCTCAAATTGGTAGTCTGCTTGATAAAGAACGATTTATTGATGTCCATCGGTTCTTCATCCATCCATACCATCATCGCTTCGAAGTTGCGGTCAACGATCGGCAAGTTGTCCGGATGCACCAGCATTTCACCACGGGATACGTCGATTTCGTCTTCCAGTGTCAGTGTAACCGACTGCGGCGGGAAAGCGTAATCCAGTTCGCCGTCGTATGTCACAATACTCTTCACCTTGGAAGTCTTTCCGGAAGGCAATGCCATCACTGTATCTCCCTTGCGGACAATACCCGATGCCACTTTACCGCAGAAACCACGGAAGTCAAGGTTCGGGCGCAGCACATACTGCACAGGGAAACGGAGATCCGTGAAGTTGTGATCATTATCGATATGAACCGTTTCGAGGAAGTCTAGCAAAGAGATTCCTTTATACCATGGTGTGCGTTCGGACTTATCCACAACGTTGTCACCGTCCAAGGCAGAAAGAGGAATACAGTTCACATCCGGAATTCCCAGCGGTTCTACGAATTTCTTGTATTCCGATACAATCTCGTCGAACCGTTCCTCGGAGAAGTCCACCAGGTCCATCTTATTGACCGCCAGCACCACGTGCTTGATGCCCAGCAGAGATACCAGGAAAGTATGACGACGGGTCTGGGTAATCACACCCGTACGGGCGTCTACCAAGATAATTGCCAGATTGGCCGTAGAGCCACCGGTAATCATATTACGTGTATACTGTTCGTGTCCCGGAGTATCCGCAATGATAAACTTACGACCGTTGGTAGAGAAGTAGCGGTAAGCCACGTCAATCGTAATTCCCTGCTCACGCTCCGCTTTCAAGCCATCGAGCAACAAAGCATAGTCTATATGTTCGCCTGCATTACCTACACGCTTACTGTCACGTTCCAATGCATCCAGCTGATCTTCGTACAGTTTCTTACTGTCAAACAACAGACGTCCGATCAAAGTCGATTTTCCGTCATCCACCGAACCGGCAGTCAACAGTCTCAGCAAGTCTTTCTGTTCGTCTTTATCCAGAAAGGCCTTTATATCCAGCTTATTATCCATTTCCAACTTTTAGTTTTTTAATCATTCATTTTTAATTGCTTAAAAATACCCTTCACGTTTCTTCTGCTCCATACTGCCTTCCTGGTCAAAGTCGATCACACGGGTAGTACGTTCGCTCTTGGTAGTCGTCATCATCTCTTCCACGATCTCTTCGATGGTAGCCGCACCGCTCTCTACTGCGCCCGTCAACGGCCAGCAGCCCAGAGTACGGAAACGCACCATCTTCATTTCGATCTGATCACGATATTTTTCCGGCAGACGGTCGTCATCCGCCATGATGATATTACCATCCAGATTGATCACAGGACGTTCCTTGGCATAATACAGCGGAACGATCGGAATATTCTCCAGACGGATATACTGCCAGATATCCAGCTCCGTCCAGTTGCTGATCGGGAACACACGGATACTCTCACCTTTGTGTACACGGGCGTTGTAGATATCCCACAATTCAGGACGCTGGTTCTTCGGGTCCCACTGGTGGAATTTATCACGGAAAGAGAAGATACGCTCCTTGGCACGTGACTTTTCTTCATCCCGGCGCGCGCCGCCGAATGCAGCGTCAAATTTATATTTATCCAGCGCATGCAGCAATGCCTGAGTCTTCATCAGGTCCGTATGTACCTTGCTTCCATGCGTGAAAGGTCCTACCCCTGCATGAAACGCTTCCATATTACTTTCCACAATCAGGTTCCAGCCATGTTTCTTGGCATATTCGTCGCGGAACTGGATCATTTCCTTAAACTTCCACTTCGAATCGATATGCATCAACGGGAAGGGAACTTTTCCCGGATAAAACGCTTTTTCAGCCAAGCGCACCATCACCGAAGAATCTTTTCCGATGCTGTACAGCATCACCGGATTCTCAAATTCCGCCGCCACCTCGCGGATGATATGAATTGACTCGGCTTCGAGTTCTTTCAAATGGCTCAGTTTATATTCTTCCATCTTTTTTGAAATTTCTTCATTTATTTCTTTTCTATTTTCGGCAACACCATCTCCAGCAGGCGGTTGACCGATTCTTCCAGACTCAACTTAGAAGTATCCAATGCCAAGGCCGGATGTTCGGGCACCTCAAACGGTGCGGAAATTCCGGTGAAATTCTGAATTTCTCCCCTACGCGCTTTGGCGTACAGTCCTTTCACATCCCGCTTTTCACACTCTTCCAGCGGGGTGCTTACGAAAACTTCCAGAAAATCATCCTTTCCGATAATATTCGCCGCCATTTCACGGATATCATTATTGGGACTGATAAATGCCGCAATCGTAATGATGCCGCTGTCCAGAAACAACTTGGATACTTCGGCGATACGACGGATATTCTCTACACGGTCGGTTTCGGAGAAGCCCAGATTATTGTTGATACCGCTGCGGATATTGTCTCCATCCAGAATACGGCAAAGCAGTCCGCGCTTATGGAGTTCACGTTCCAATGCAATCGCGATCGTACTTTTACCTGATCCGCTCAGACCTGTAAACCAGATCATCACGCTATGCTGTCCCAGAAGTTCTTCTTTGTCCTCCCGCGTCATCATGCGGTCAAAAATCGGATATATATGATTTTTTTCTTCCATTTATAGAATATGTTTATTAAAAGTTCCAGATCAACGGGATCAGGATCACAGAGATTAAGAAAGTGATGATATTGAGCGGCAGACCGATACGGACAAAATCCGTAAACTTATAGTTGCCGATACCTTGCACAATCAAATTAGTCTGATAACCGATCGGTGTGGAAAAGCTGGCAGACGCAGCCATACAGATCACGACAAAGAAAGGTGTCGGACTTACGCCCAACTGCGCCGAGATGGACAGTGCCAACGGGAATGCCAGAGCCGCAGCCGCATTGTTCGTGATCAGTTCCGTAAACAAATTCGTGATGACAAACAATATAGCAAGTAATACATGCGGTCCGTAATCGTCACTCAAACCGATGATAAATCCTGCCACACAATCGGCCACACCGGAGTTCACCATAGCCTTGCTGATGGCAAATGCGCAGGCAATCGTAATCAGAATATCCCACGAAATATATTTGGTATACTTACGGGCGGGGAAAATATTGGTCCACGCCATGATAATAGTAGTAATGCAGACAAAGAAAAACATATCCAGCTTGATATCGGGAAACATCTCTTTGGTTGCCGGCAGTTCGCCCACCGTAGCACCGACAATCATCAGTACCAGCAAGATTAGCGCCAACCAGCGCTTCTTCTTTCCCGAAGTATCCGGATCATTGCCGTTGGTAAGCAGCACGAATACCGAAGATTCTCCCCAAGTCGGGATAAACGTATCATCCGCCATCACCACAAGCGTATCACCCTCACGGAGCACTACATCCTCCAGATGATCGACATAGCGCTGACCGTTACGTGTTTTGATCTCTTTCACTTCCGCACCATAGTGACGCTGGAAATTGAAATCACTCAGTTTCTTGTTGATACCGGGGAAACGGGCTCCCAATACAGCTTCTACACGATGCAGCTTCTCTCCTTCCTCCACTTCTTCATCGGGTACAGCCGTATCCGGACGTGCATCGGGCAAGAGCCGTTTGGAGAAAATGAAAAGATATATGATACCGGCAATGGCAATAAAGATGCCGACCTTTCCCAGTTCGAACATGGTGAAGCCTTCATAGCCGGCTTCCAGAATCATACCATGCACTACCAGATTGGTAGAAGTGCCGATCAGCGTACAGATACCGCCGAGGATAGTCACATAAGAAAGGGGAATCAGGAACTTGGTGGCCGGAAGTTTTACCGATTTCGCCCAATGCTTGATGATCGGGGCAAAGATGACTACCACCGGAGTATTATTCAGAAAGGCAGAAATGAATGCAACAGACGGCAGGATACGCAGCTGCGCTTTAAACACCGTCGTCTTCCCCTGCGGAAGCAGTTTCTTGATCACTTGCCCTAATGTACCCGACTGACGGATACCTTCACTAACCAGGAATAACAAGGCGACGGTAATCATTCCTTTATTACTGAAACCTTCAAGCATTTCCTTCGGAGTCAGAATGCCGACGCACAGAAATAAAACCACTACCGAAAAGAGCACCATGCCCGGCCGCATCTTATCCGCGATCAAGGCAGCCATCATTCCTAATAAGGATAATAGTACAAATACAATTTCAAATGTCATATAAACATTAATTAGTGTTCTCTTTTTGCTTCAACGATAAACCACGGATTCAGCAGATCCTCTTTGTTATATCGCAAAGGTTCCTCCTTCCCTGCCTGATATACTTCCATCCCTGCGGCACGGGCTATCGCGTGTCCGGCAGCCGTATCCCACTCCATCGTCGGAGCAAAACGCGGATAGACATCCGCCTTTCCTTCGGCAACCAGACAGATTTTAATAGAACTTCCGCTTGATATCAGTTCCACACTGCCGTGTTTCTTTTTTAAGTCTGCAATATATGTTTCAGTTTCAGGCGTCAGGTGTGAACGGGAAGCGACAGCAATAAAATGATCGCGCGTATCCGCCAATGGCATCCGTTCCGATTTCTCAATCATCTGCTGTAAGGTCACTCCCTCGTCTTCCAGACCGACAATGCCGGAACACTTATAGGCACCTGTCCCCTCCACTGCAAAATAAAGTTCTTTTTTTACAGGCACGTAAATAACACCCATTACAGGTACAGCGTTCTGCACCAAAGCTATATTTACCGTAAATTCTCCGTTACGCTTGATGAACTCCTTCGTTCCGTCCAGCGGGTCTACAATCCATAAAGTATCCCAGCCTCGCCGCACTGCATAGTCCATATGCTTTCCTTCTTCACTAAGAACCGGAAAAGGAGTTTCATTCAAAATGGCCACAATCGCCTCGTGGGCTTTCCTGTCTGCTATCGTTAAGGGAGAGTTATCCGCCTTCCTCTCTATTTCAAAATCCGACTTCGGATCTTCATAGATAGAAAGGATTTTTTCACCTGCTTTCAACGCTGCATCGATAGCAGCCATTACATATTTCTGTTTCATAATGACAAAAGTAAAAACTTTATTTACGAAAAAAGTTTCCCACCTGCTATTTATAACTTCTTTTAGTAGAATGATAAAAATTTCTAAAAAGCGAATTTACAATGTGTAACAAAAAAGCAGTAACTTCCCAGTTACCGCCTTCTTATTTCGGGAAAACAGGTTATCCATCCCGATATATATTACCAAAAAGAAATCAATAAATACGATACAGCAACCAAGCTCCCTGGAAGTCTGTACGACTCGGGTATTTAGCCTTGAATGCGTCACGTGCATCGACAGCAGCCGCTTTGTCAGCGAATGAGCTTACAATCACACGGTACATTGCTTTTTCCGCATTGAATGCGATTGTTGCGTTGTAACCTTGTCCGTCCAACCAGTCTTTCAAGCCTTCAGCATTCGCTTTCACACCGAAGCTGCCTACTACTACGCTGTAATCCTTCAATCCGTCGGTACCGGAAACGACTGTCACCTTTTCCTGACGAACGCCGGTTGTATCTGTAGCCTTAGGTGTTGTCACAGGAGCTGCAACTACCGGAGTCACTTCTACCGGAGCTTCCACCTGCGGTTCTGCCAATTCTTGCTGTTTTGCTTTTTCGTAAGCTTTTTTATAGGCGCTTTCACTGGATTTACAAGATGCAAACGCAAGCACCATGCATACTCCCATTCCTAATACGACCAATTTTTTCATATCCAATATTCTGTATTTAATTAATAATTCAATAATCTTGTTCGTTCACATTTAGTTTTCGGGCAACAAAATAATAGAAATTTTATCATCCGGCAAAGAAAATGAGCGAAAAAACGTCTATTCTGCCTTCTTCTTATAAGAAATAGTGCCCGTTGCCTGATAAGTCGGCATCAAAAGCACCTCTGCAATCTGAATATGCGCAGGAGCCGAGGCAGCATAATATACCGTTTCGGCAATATCGTCTCCGGTCAGCGGGCGGATTCCCTTGTAAAAATTGTCAGCCGCCTGCTTGTCACCACGGTAACGGACCACTGTAAAGTTTGTTTCCACCATGCCCGGTTTGATATTCGTCACCCGCAGCGGCGTATCCACCAAGTCTATCCGAAGTCCGTCCGAAAGTGCCTTCACAGCAGCTTTGGTGGCGCAGTAAACACTGCCTCCGGGATAGGCGGCATCTCCAGCAATAGAACCTATATTAATAATGTGTCCGCATCCCCGTTCCACCATGCCCGGAACTACCAGACGTGTCATGGCGAGCAAACCTCTTATATTCGTATCGATCATGATATCCCACTCGTCCAGACTACCTTCGAACTCTTTGTCCACTCCGATCACCAGTCCGGCATTGTTAATCAATACATCAATCGATTTCCATTCTTCCGGCAACGCTTCCAGTGCGGCGGCAGCCTGTTTCCGGTCGCGAACATCAAAAGGCAACACACAGACCTGTATTCCATACTCTTTTTCCAGTTCAGCCTTCAGTTCTTCCAGCTTCGACACTGTACGGGCATTCAAAATCAGGTTCCATCCTTCCTTAGCAAATTTACGGGCGCATCCTTCGCCAATTCCGCTGCTCGCTCCGGTTATAAAAACAATCTTCGCTTTCATTATGTTTTGAATTACAATATTGAATGACAAAAGTACGCCTTAAGTCTCATTTGTTAGTCCAAAAGTCTAGTTAAATAAGATTAAACCATAAAAGAAATCAAGAATGATAAAAAGGAAGTACTTTTTTTCTGTTTTTGCGAACAACCTTTGGAGAAAAATGTTATATTTGTTGTATCATAATCATTTTAAACAGTATAAATTATGAAAGGATTAAATGTATTAGCAGCTTTTCTGGGTGGTGCAGCCGTAGGTGCAGCCCTTGGTATTTTGTTTGCTCCTGAAAAGGGAGAAGATACCCGTAATAAGATCGCAGAAATTCTTCGTAAAAAAGGAATCAAGCTGAACCGCAACGAAATGGAAAATCTCGTTGACGAAATCGCAGCTGAAATTAAAGGAGAAATAGGAGAATAAGTAAGTAAAGGACTAAAACAGAGCGACCATGTTTGCAGACGATAAAAGTATTGAGAACTTTCAACAGTTGTTTTTTGAGTTCAAAAAGTATCTGGAACTTCAAAAAGAATACACCAAGTTAGAGTTGACGGAGAAGCTGACCATACTTCTTTCAACGTTAATCATGATTGTAATACTTATCATCCTTGGCATGGTAGCCCTGTTTTATCTGTTATTTGCCTTGGCTTATGTATTGGAACCTCTGGTAGGCGGACTTATGGCAAGCTTCGCTATCATTGCCGGCATCAATATACTGATTATGGCTTTAGTCATTATTTTCCGCAAACAGCTTATCATCTCCCCGATGGTAAACTTCCTCGCTAACTTGTTTTTAACCGATTCAAAATAAATGAAGTTATGAGTGCGCAAACACCTGCCAAAATTACATTAGAAGAGATCACCCAACGCAAAAAGAAGCTCTTGAATGAAATTCAGGCTCAAAAACGAGCTATGACGGCCACCACCCGCGAAATATTCTCGCCTCTTGCACCCGCCGCCAACAAAGCGGATTCGCTCATGCGTTCGTTCAATACCGGCATGGCCATCTTTGACGGAGTAGTTTTGGGTATCAAGATCATGAAAAAAATGCGGACGTACTTTAGAAGACTAAGATAGCAATCCGGGTATGACAAGAAGGATCAGACCCCTACCCCGTCCCATCTCATCACTACCACCCATTCTGCCGGCTGTCCGTTTCCGTAAAGCCGATGTGGAATCGTACCGATCACTAAATCACAATGGGCTGCAAATACATTCTTCAATTCCTTCAGCAGTGCATTCAACAGAATTTCCAGATGTATCTCATCCATGATACAGCTGACGACACGCACGTACTGATAAACGTGTAAATCCTTCCCCTGCCGCATGGCACTCACATCCCTTCCGGAGATATGCAACTCATCTTCCAGAAAAGAATACGAAATCGATTTGTCGATATTCATCAGGTTCACTACCATACTTCCCAAAAATTCATAAGGTCCATGATTTTCTTTTGTCATGTTTACTCTTTGTTTAAAATTTAATAAAAAATAGATATATATTTGGTTATTCAATCTGTTTCAACCTATGAAACAAGTTCTAATTCACCCTCCTTTACCTTTGCACCCGCTATCCCGATAGTGGGATATACAATCATAAAACATCAAAATCAAATGCAAGTACTCGAAGAAATTAAAGTTTCCGTTTACGAAAATGTGTATTCCAAAAAGCCTAAAATCATGTCTTTCCTCGAAGTCATCTTTATGTGTATTCATCCGGTTTATGCTTCCATCATCCAATCCATCCGGCGGTATCATCAGGAAGGCGACCATGAAGCCGCCCAAAAACTAAAAAGCCAGCTCCCCTGCTTCACTCCTGCCGGCACCTTCGACGGAGCGCATGCCATCCGAAATTTCCAGTTGCCCAGTCACATTATCGGACTCGACTACGACCACGTTCCCAATCGGCTGGAGATCATCCGTCTTTGCGCTGCCGACCCTCATACCGTAGCTGCTCTGGAAAGCCCTACGGACGGCGTGAAAATCTTCGCCTATGTGGAAGGCATCGAAGGCCGTCACCGGGAAGGGCAGCTACTGGTCAGCCGTTACTACGACCAGCTGACCGGCCTCACCAGCGATCCCGCCTGTAAAGACGAAAGCCGCCTGTGCTATTTCACCTATTCACCGGACGGATACGTAGCCAGTCTCTATCAGTCATTCGTTCTGGAAGCAGCTGTGGAAACACAACCGTTCCAGCCGACAGCAGAAAACCTCCCCTCTCCTCCGCTACCTGCAAAAGCAAACGAAACCTCCGAGAACTTCTCGGAAGAGGAAGTCAACTTGTTCCTTTCGTCCTACATTTTCTTAAATCCATTGACCGCCGGGCAACGACACACCAATCTGTTTAAACTCGCCTGCGAAGCTTGCCGGAGAAGATATTCGCAAGAAAGCATATTACGCGGGATTACGGTTTATTTTGAGCACTCCGACTTTCCCGCACAGGAAATCAGGAGCATCCTACAATCTGGTTACCAAAAAGTTACCTCTACTCCATCCGTCTCCGCCTCTCCGCTTTGCTCTTCTCTTCATAAGGACAAAATGACAAAAGTGACATATAGCCCATCCGAAAACGTCTATGAAGCAGATGAAGCGTATTGGCAAGGCGAAGAATTCAGAAAAGAAACGCCCTGTTTTCCCAAAAGCGTGTACAAATATCTGCCCGATCTGCTGAACGAATGTATCCTCGAAGAGGAAGGTGATCGTGAACAGGATCTTTCCTTTCTCTCCAACCTCACCGCATTGAGTTCCGTACTGCCCGGCACATTCGGCATCTATAATCACAAAAAGTATTCTCCCCATTTCTACAGTTTCGGCATTGCCCCCGCTGGGAGCAACAAGAGCATTGCGCAAACAGGACGTTATCTGCTGGAAGAGGTCCACGCCTGGATACTTTCCAATAGCGAACTTCAGCAGAAAATTTATAACCATAAGTACACCCAATGGAAACTGGACTGTACTTATAAGAAAAAGGCACATGAAGAGTGTCCCGAAGAGCCGGAAAAACCAGCTTACAAAATGCTTTTTCTCCCTGCCACTACCAGCTACAGCCGTATGCAGATCCAAATGCGGGACAACGGTCCGCAAGGAAGCATCATATTCGATACCGAGGCGCAGACGCTGGCTACAGCCAATCATCTGGATTGCGGTAACTTTGACGATATGCTCCGCAAGGCATTCGAGCATGAGAATATCGATTCCGCTTTCAAGATCAATGGTTTAACCCCCATTTATATCCGTTTTCCCATGCTTGCCATGTTCCTCACCGGCACCCCGAGTCAGATGGCTTCACTGATAGAGACTTCGGAAAAAGGACTTCCGAGCCGTATCATGCTCTACACTTTCCGCAGCATTCCGAAGTGGAAGCCCATGGGAGATGACAGTATCTCGCTTGAAGAGTCTTTCAAGCCGCTGGCACATCGTGTCTTCGAGCTTTATCATTTCTGCAAGAATCATCCTGTATTGTTTCACTTCAGCCGTTCTCAATGGGATTATCTGAATCATACGTTTTCTAAGCTGCTTGCCGAAGTGGTTCTGGAAGGTAACGATGACCTTCAGGCCGTTGTCAAGCGGTATGCCTGTCTTGTGATGCGCATCAGCATGATCCAGGCACGCATCCGCCAGTTCGAGGCGAATGATGGCGCACCGGATATCTATTGTGAGGATGTAGATTTCGATCGTTCTCTCCAGATCGTTCTCTGCTGTTATGAGCATAGCAGGCTATTATTGTCTTCTATGCCGTCTTCCCAGCTCCATCCGTTGAAAGATCCGAACAGTACACGGAAGTTCATCGGCGAGTTGCCAGAAACATTCACTACCGAAGATGCAATGCAGATCGGCGTAAAATACGATTTCAGCCACCGCAAGATCAGCAGGCTGATAAAATCGTTCATTGGCGTCAAAATCAATAAGATATCTCATGGAAAGTATCAGAAGATCTCATAAAATAGTCCTATCTGTCATTTTTGTCCTTTTGTCCTTTTGAAGACTCTCTGAAAACATTGGGAAGTTTGAAAAAACCTTCTCAATGATCGGATGCAAACATTGGGAAGATTCAATACAATCTTCTCAATGTTTTTTCCTTTTATCAGTGCGTCTGTGTGCGTCACTGCACATCACGGGCACTTGCCCATGTAGTATCTTTGTTGTGTAATCGGTTACAGGTAATAAGTATTAAGTAATAAGTATTAAGTATTAAAAATTATGGCACAGAATTATGTTGTTATGGCTCGCAAGAACCTGTTGAAACCTAGTAAAGCTCCCAAGTATTATGCAGTGGCACGTAGCGGACGGAAAGTGACCGTCAAGGAGGTCTGCAAACGTATTACCGAACGTTCGTCTTATTCAAAAGGCGAGTTGGAAGGTTGTATCGGAGAGTTTCTACTCGAAATCGTCAATGTACTGAATGAAGGGAATATCGTTCAGATGGGCGATCTGGGGAATTTCCGCATGAGTCTTAAGACGGCAACGGCTACCGCAACGGAGAAGGAATTCAAGGCATCGTGTATCGAGAAAGGTAAAGTGCTTTTCTATCCGGGAAGTGATCTCCGCAAGTTGTGTAAAACGCTGGACTTTGCACTGTATAAGAGTGACGGTAAGCCCGATTCGGGAGACGAACCGTTGCCGGACGATGGTAAGGGCGATCAGCCCGGCGGTGGTTCAGGTGACGATGGCGATGAAGCTCCGGACCCGACTGTTTAATCAATCATTATTTACTATTAAAGATTAAAATTGTATGAAAAAGCAAGTTTGGAAGAATATTCTTCAGTTCATTGTGACAATTGCAACGTCTATCATTTCTGCTATCGGGGTAACGTCCTGTACGGCTCATCTGTAATACATCCGCATGGAAAGTTCTAAAGATGAGTATCTCCCGAGAGAGATTAAGTTGTTGGTGATTCATTGCAGCGCTACGCGCTGCAATGTTTCCTTCCCTGTAGAACGGCTTCGAGAATGTCATTTGCAACGGGGTTTTCGTGATATTGGCTATCATTTTTATATCACCCGGGACGGAGTTCTTCATCATTGTCGTCCCGTCTCCGAAATCGGTGCCCATGTGCGTGGATTTAACAGGCATAGTATCGGGATTTGTTATGAAGGCGGGCTGGATGAAAATGGCAGACCGGCGGATACGAGAACTACGGCACAACGCTTTGCTCTGCTCGATCTGTTGACGATTCTCAAGCATCAGTATCCGGAGGCGCAGATAGCGGGACATTATCAGCTGAGTGCTACGATTCACAAGGCATGTCCTTGCTACGATCCGAGAAAAGAATATTCAGGATTATAAAAAAACTACGGGAGATGGCGAAAGTGCTGCCTCCCGTAGTTTTTTGTTGAATGAATAAAAAAGATTTGGGGTTACAAATCTCCCGGCTTACCCAAATAGTAGGTGATTAACCTTACTTCCCGCACAGAAAAAGCTTTCGTTTTCGGATGAAAATCCGTAGAAAGTATCTCATCCATTAATGGTTGACATCTACGCATCCAGCGACGAAGTTTATTTACTGAAGCGCGAACAGTTATATCAGGGAAATACATTTGGGCTAAGTCTTGTTTATTGTAGCATTTCACTACAAAATCCGGTTGATTCATTGTCTCTTTATGCTTGGTTTATAAGCAATAAAGATACAAAATTATTCACCCATTTCCTACGCTTTTTTCATATTTTATTTCAAATTTACTAGTCTTTTCTTTCACTTTTGGTCTGACCATATCCATAGCCGTAACCATAACGTTTGCCATATCCGTAATGCTTACCATACTTACCGTAGCCGTAGTAATAACCGTATTTTCGCTTCTTCAGGTCTACGCCGTTGATGACGGTACAAAGATTAGGTAGCTTCTTCTCAAAAGACAGTTCATTGATCAATGTATATTCCGCCTTATGAGTGTAGTCAGCACGGCATACGTAAACTGACAAGTCTGCTACACGACCTATTAATAAGGTATCCGTCACCATGCCGATAGGAGCAGTATCAAGGATGACATAATCGAAGTGCTTCTTTAAGGTTTCTATCGCTCTGTCCAGACCATTACGAGCTAACAGTTCTGTCGGATTAGGAGGAACAGTACCACCCGGAAGAATAAACAGATTCTTATTTACATCAGAAGGCTGAACAAGTTCCATCAAATCCGTTTCAGGATTGGAAAGATACTGAGTAATACCTCTCTCCTTATTAGAGAGCTGGAATACTTTATTCAGTCCTGGCTTACGAATATCGAGCCCGACAATCACCACTTTCTTTCCCAAAAGAGAAAGACTGATAGCCAGGTTCGACGAAACAAATGATTTTCCTTCACCACTGACAGTCGAGGTCACAAGGATCACCTTCTGATCATTATCGAGCATAAACTGAAGATTGGTCCGAATATTACGGAAAGTTTCACTCATCAGATTATTCTTATTCTCGAAGACAGCGATAGAACCATTCTTATCATTCTTCTCATCAGTCAATGGAATATCACCAACAACAGGCACACTTGTCAGTTTCTCCACATCGGCACGACCTTCGATCTTGAATTTCGTCAGTTCAATCAGGTAGATGATACCAACCGGAATTCCAACACCAAGTACCAATGCGATCAAATAGATCATAGGACGTTTGGGAGATACCGGAATATCGTCAGCTATCGCTTCATCAATAATCTTGGCATTATTCGCAGTAGCAGCAAGAGCAATTGCATTCTCTTCACGCTTCTGTAACAACATCAGATACAACCCGGCTTTGATCTCCTGCTGACGGGCAATACTGACATAAGCACGTTCCTGTCCCGGAGCATTACTGATACGACGAGAGTAGCGGCTCGCTTCACGGTCAAGACTCTCTTTGGTAATCATCAACCCCTGCAAGGTTCCTTCAAGGGTAGCCTGTACATTAGCTTTCATAGCACGGATACTCGTATCCAAATTCACAATCGTAGGGTTACTCTCTGTTGATGTACGTAGCAGACGTTTACGTTCAATAAGCATCTCGTTATAACGTTCAATGGCTCCAATCAAGGCTGCATCCTGCAAACCAACATTACTCGGCAATACTTCGTATTCATTGCCTCGCAAGTACTTACGCAAGTCATTCACCAGACTGATTTGAGTACGATTCTCCACACTCTTCTTTTCATATTCCGCATTACCGGCCAAAGCTATCTGAGCTTCACTTGTCAAATCCGTGATACCCGCATCACGCTTGAAGGACTCCAGATTAGCTTCCGTACTACCTAATTCTTTTGAGATAATACCAATACGTTCATCAATAAACTCTGCCGTCTTCTGGGCGATTTCGTTCTTATCATTGTTCGTATTGCGATTATACATTTCAAGCAACTGGTTGATAAAATCCTGTCCACGCTGCAAACTGGAGTTCTTCAAGGAAATCACAGCTACGGAAGTAGTCTTAGAAGTAGGAGCAATAGACAGACTGTTACAATAGCCTTTTGCCACTCTCATCGGTTTATTTATTGTCGCAGTTATATGACGTACGTTCTTCTCTATCCGAGGAACTTTAGTTCCATCCTGTAAAGTTACCGAATCAACTTCCTGAAAGAAAGCCAATGTACCTTCATCTGTTGGAAAAATGGCAGGTAATTTCTCAAAATGCTTCTGATAGCCCTTTTCACCTACAGTCACATTCACATCCATACTACCTTCAGGCTGTAAGGTCATCTCGACTACCATCGAAGTTTTCAGTTTTTCAGCCTCTTGAGGAGTTAGACTCACTTGTACTGGAGATGTCTTATATAAACCTTTAGCAGGAAATTCATCCTCATCTTTATAGGTTATATACAGTCCCAACTGATTAACGACCTCTTTTACCAGTGTTTTCGAACGTAGAACTTCCAACTCGTTATCAATATTCTTGGAGGAAGTCATCAGACCGCTTAACCCCATATCCTCCAGTTCCGATGAAAGTCCTGCACCTCCGCCCTTCTTCTCATCTTTTATCAGAACAGTGGCGGAAATATTATAGATCGGGGTAGCCCAGTGCAGATAAAACCAAGCACCAACCAAACATAGCAACACAGCACCTACAAACCAGGGCCAGTGAATAATATATTTAAAAAGCAACGCCCGGAAATCGATCTGATCCTCAGCTATTTCACGTTCCTTCACGTTTTGATTTTCTTCTTTCATAACTCTCCCTCTTATTTCAAAATATTAAACAACAAACTGGCAATAGAAACAAGGATCGAAGTAGCAGAGAACCATAAACTTGTACTAGTTCCGATATCCGAATTTCGAGCTTTCGCCTTATTCGGAGTTACGTAAATAATATCATTCTGTTGCAAATAATAATAAGGAGAAAGAATAGTCTCCGCCTTATTCAGATCCAAAGGAATAATTTCCTGCTTACCATTGGCATTCTCCCGTATCAGCTTAACATCATCACGCAGACCATATACAGTCATATCACCCGCCATAGCCAAAGCTTCCAGAATGTTCACTTTTTCATTGGAAATCGTAAATGTACCGGGACGTGCAACTTCTCCGATCACTGAAATCTTATAATTCACCATACGCACCGTCACAATGGGCGTTTCCTTAATATAAGGTTTCAGTTTTTCCACAATCATTTGTTCAGTTGCCTTCTTGGTTAATCCACCTACATGCAATTCACCTAGTACCGGAAAATTAATATTACCTTCATTATCCACTAGATACTGTTGCAGAACAGGCTGAGTAGTGGTATAATTCAATGCCATATTATTCTGTGTCGCAACTGTTAAATTAAAAGGTGCCGCCAGTTCAGGGCTGGTACATGATACAACAATTGTCAACAAGTCTTTTGGCATGATTTTTGCATCATACAGTTGTTCATTCTGAGTACTATACAGTACCACTTCCGCATCCTGCAAGTAAGGAACTTTTTTGTAAGACTGGCAGGCTGTTAACAGAAAAGCTGCCAATACGTAATAGCCTAGTTGTTTCATTCTCTTCATATATTTCTTTCTATTGTTTTTATTCTATCTTTATAAAACTCAATCATTTTTATCTATCATTTCCCCTATATGTCCCATCTTTTGCTTCAAATATGACAGAAGGTTCTATTACATTTACTGTATGCCATGCCCCTGCAGGTATTTGAATACCGAATTTACCATCTGCAGGAGATAGTATTTGACGTGAAACTTCTTTAAAACTTTTTTGTCTTATCACATCATCACAAAAGGAAGTTGTTTCATGAACGTATTCATTCACTTCTTCATAAATAATCTCTTCTAATTTACCAACAAGACATATTACAGTTTCCGCAGTCTTTTCATGTTGATGAATAGGCACCTCTGTTTGTGGCTGTAAAGCATTGAGCATGCGTTGGCTGGTGTCAGCAAATGAAGTGCGCAAGTCGAAGTTCTGACGCAAACGTGGATTTTCTTTAGCCTCTGCCAAGAGACTTTCAAGCAAATCTTTATTTATTTCCATATTGTACATTCAATTATTGAACATTCGCTTCTCTCTTCTAGGAACAAAGAAGTAGAAGTCAAATGCCTATAAACCTTTCAGATATTTCATTTGTAGAATATTAATAGCGTCTTAGCACCACTTGGAACGCCTCTGCATAGCTGCAGCCCCACTGACTGCCGCGTATTGCAGCCAAACCTGAAATATATTCATTGCTTCGAGGATGAGGATATGGACGCATGACACCACGGTACATTGCCAATGCCTTGCACTTAGCTTCCACACCTTCTTTGCCCACCTCAACATAGCAGTTTGGACGGAATAAATTCATGGCATCATTGATTGCCCACTCACTACATGAAGGCACTTCCATATACCAAAACTCTTTCACAGGCTTTACACTTGGCTGACGCTGGAATAAACGAATAGCCTCCTGACAAGCCATCGATGTCTGAAGATGATCATTGTTTGTGTCTGCAGGATGATGAGTGATAATAATATCAGGTTCACTTTCTCTAATTGCGCTTTCTATGAACTGTACTAGTTTCAAATGTGGCACAGTATTCATCTCAATATTCGGGAACGCTTCCTCATACTTTTTCTTTGCACCAAGAAAAAATACAGCAGCATCTATATCACCTTCCAATTCCTTGTCAGAAGGACGGAATGCACGAGCCTTTGCTTCTGTACACATTATTGCCACGTCAACCTCGTCACCTTCATGTGTCCATTTCCACATGGATGCACCTGCTCCGAGGACCTCGTCATCGGGGTGTGCTACTACCAATAAGTATTTCATAATTATCTTATTTTTATATTAAAGCTAGATTTCGCTTACACTACTCAAGAATTATTTCCTCTAGTAATTTTAACAGATTAAAATTTTCATAACCTAAAAGCCTGTAACTTACCAGTACCAATAGACCACCCTTCTTGAAGGGATAAAATTCCGAATATTGGAATATGCATATGAAGAACGAATATTATACAGAGAACAATTCCCTTCATTTATCTATTATTCAACTATTTAACTATACAATTTTCTAAAAACAAAACCCTATTTTTCCAGTCAATACGATAGGCTGTCCATCCACTAAAACTTCGACAATACGTTCGCCTATGTCCTTGCAGCATTTAGAGAAAATATTATAAAATCACTCTGTTTCATTACAAAAGGCTAAATGGACTCATCAATTGGCTTTGCTTTCATCTGGTCTTGAAATCAATATTTTTACTACTATAAATAAAAAAATGGGTTCGCTGCGAAAATAAACCTTTTAATTATAGAGTCCTAATTTGAGTGCTTACGAACTATCTAACTAATTCTATCAATTCTTCCACCAATCTATCAACATGCTTTTCTAAAGTAAAGTTCTCAAGATAATACTCACGTGCATTAGCTCCACACTCCACATAGTTGCCTCTATTATTGACAAACTCAAGAATCGCGGCAGCCAACGCTTTTGGATCATCTGGTTTAGCATATATGCCACATTTTGATTCATTTATTACTCTAGGAGCATCCCCCCCAATAGATGCAATCACAGGTTTACCGGCGGCCATATAATTTTGAAGTTTGCCAGGGATTGTCAAACCGATTTTTGAAACATTTGCTAAAGTCAATAGACAAGCATCTGCCTTCTTATAAAAATCTGGCATTTCACTATATGGTTTTCTTCCGTAAAAAACAATCTTCTCTGTAAGTCCTTCTTTCTGCACCCTCTCAACGGAATGATTATACATTGATCCCTCTCCCACGATATGTATCTTATAACCACTAATATCTTTGATTAATGAAACGGCATCAATTACCATATCCATATTCTGAGACTCTCCAACATTCCCCATAAAGAAAAGGTCAAAACAATCATTATCCTCTGTTGTAAAATCATCATTTCCTTTCACATCATCTGAATGCTGTGGAAGATAATGCACAGTAATATCTTTTATTCCGAGATCATCACGGAAGTAATCAATAAAAGATTGAGATGTCACACCAATCAAATTCGCTTTCTTGTAAATTGAGACAGACCATTTTTTTACTAACTTATAAAACAAAGATTTATCACTTGGAAAGACATCAAGTATTGACTCCGGCCATATATCCAAACAATACACATACAAGGGCACGTTGTGTTTTTTAGCATACTTATATGCTGGTATTATCTGTATCACAGGCGACAACTGATATGAATATACCACATCAAACTCTTCTTCAAACCTTTTGATGAAACGACTTGCTTTGATATAGAAGTCAATAAAACTAAGACCGAGATTAATGGAGCCTGTTTTACGAGGACGACTGCTTATCCTAATAACATCAACACCATTTATCACCTCCCTCTTAGTTTCTTTATTCACATATCCGTCATATATTTTTCCTTCCGGATAATTAGGATATGTTGTTAGAACTGTCACCCTATAGTCTCGTCGCACCAATTCTTGAGTAATTTCATGTATGCGAAATGGCTCAGGATAATAGTATTGGCAAATAACAAGTATTTTCATCTTACTTAAAGTTCTCCCAATTCTTAATCACTTCATCCCAAGGACCACGGTCTTCCTTGTCGTATATATACACACACTTGGCATCCTTGAAATCACGAAGCCACTCTGCGAGAGAGCACATACCACCCTCAACACGCTTTGCATAATCAATCACCTCACTCATTGAAGTAAAAGGCTCAAACTCCTTGCGGTCGGCAGTATTGATGCAGCCGTTCTCCATACCCTTAATCCAAAGATATGGGAGAGGCATACCGGCAAACTTACAAGTAGGATTCCAAGCAGAAGCACGGAAGTTGGTCTCCATAAAGTAGAAAGTACCATCCTTGCCGATCAGGAACTCAACCTCAAACACACCCTCAAAGCCAATCTCCTCGAACATAGCCTGAAGCTTCTTCTCCATCTCCTTATCCTCGAACATTTTCACATCGTGATAAGGGCTGTAATATCCTTGAATGAGGTACTTCCACTTCATCTCAGTGATAATCTGCATCTCCGTACCCTTATTGATGGTATAGCCCTCAAGAGCCATCTCGTTCTGCTTGTCCACAAAGTGCTGAACCATTACGAGTGGAGAGGTAATCTTCTCCATTGCATCCTTCAGTTCCTGCTCATTCTGACAAACGAATACATCAAACTTCCAGCTGCCTGAGTTTGGTGAAATATCTTTAGTGATGATAGGATACCAAAGATCTGCTGGAACAGAATCACCCTTCTTGATTACATAAGAGTCCAGCACATTGAATCCATGACGCTTTGCACACTGCTGAATCTCATACTTATCCATAAACTTATTGATGCGACCGTTGCGACCTGCATTGTAAGCAATGAACTTATCCTTCCACTCATCGTAGTGGAAGTCGAAATAACCTATAGACTTATCGTCAGAGAATAGGATGTAAGGCTTCTTGCCAGTCTCTTCTGCTTGATGCCCATACAGTTCCGTCAGCAACTTAAAACCCTCCTCCACAGAGTCCACACGATGTAGCTCGGAAATATACTTACTCTTCGTTGCCACTTCGTAGCGACGCTTTACAGAGATATAGACAGGATTGATACCATTCTCACCGAGAGCGCGAATCATATTCAGAGGGTTATAATGCTCTAATGCAAACACGATACACAAATGACCATTGTATTGATTGTTCATTACTGTAATATTTATCGAATTACTATTTACCATCTTTGTACACATTCTTTCCGAAGAAAACAGTTGATATAACGCCGAAGAATGTCTCCACATCAAGTTGCAACGACATCTTGTCCACATACTCTGCATCCATCTCAAACTGTGTCTCACGATCTGCAGTAGCTCTCAAGTTAAGATCCACCGTACAGAACATTCCAGGAAGTACATCATAGCGTTTGCAAAAACGAGCATTGTTCTTGTATGGCTCAAACTCAAAACCAAGGATAGGACGAGGACCGATGATTGCCATTGTTCCATTCAGTATGTTGAATATCTGAGGAAGTTCATCGAGAGAAGTCCTTCGGAGGAACGCTCCCACTTTGGTTATACGCGTATCCTTCTCAGAAGTTACCACTCCACCCTTTTCAAAAGCATTCTGGCACATAGTGCGGAACTTGTACACAGTGAATGGCTTCTGGTTCTTGCCAAGACGCTTCTGCTTGAAAAGAGCAGGTCCCTTACTATCGCACTTGATGACGACTGCAATGACAATCATTGGAATAGCACATACGGTTAGGCCGCAAAGCGTCAAGATGATTGAAATCAGTCTTTTAAAAAAAGATCCGTACATATTAGTTAAATATATTTATTAAATAAAGAATTCTGCTACTAATGCATCATGATCACTAAGCCCGTCAGCATTAATCTTCTTTATACTCTTTAGCTTAAGTCCTTTATACATCACATGATCAATCCTATAAGGCAACGGATGATGAATAGTAGTGCCATATCCAATACCGCCTTTCCACCAAGCATCGAAGAAGCCTGCTTTCGAGAGTTTGCGTAATGGTTCAGAACCGGCAACATCATTGAAATCACCCATCACGATAAGATTCTCAAATACGTTCTGCTCCATATCAGCTAGTATAGCATCCACTTCCTGAACTCTAAGCATTGATGCAGTTTTGATATTACGCAGATACATCATAGCGTCGAGAGAGTTTATGACACTATCAATATGGAAATCCTGCTGGTCTACTGTATAATTATTGCTTGCGAGGTGGCACCCATAGATGACCATAGTCACACTATCCACAATAATGCGGCAATGCACACGGAGAGGAAGAGCATAATCTTCCATCTCAACTATGCGCACATCTACTAAAGGATATTTACTATAGAACACATGTCCATTATCATTCTCTGGAAAGGTAGAATACGGATATTTAGTCTTTACAATTTGATCCAACCGAGCTGCTGTCAGATTAAAATCTTCAGCCAAATACACTGCATCCGGATTCTGTTCATTTATAACATCCACTATAGTCCTAACCTTCAGCGAATCATACTCTGAACCATCTATGTTCCATGTCATCACCTTTATCGAAAGTCTTGCATCTGTGTTCGTTACACACGAGAAAAAATGCAAAGCAACGCACTCGCACCAGCAGTTTAACAATAGTGCAAACACCACAATAATTCCACTAACAACAAACCGTTTCTTTAGTAGTGTAATCAAAACAATTGCAATCAATAAAGCAAGTACCCAAGGGAAAGCTAAAGCAATCATGATTGATACGCTAATTGTCTAGTGATAACTTTTCTGAAACAATATTTTTGATGTTGTCCAAATCGAAATGACCATAGTACAGTACTTTTATTCCAATACTTGCATATTCGTATGCCAACGTACTGTCGTAACTGATAAGCATATCAACTGCGGGCAAAGAAGTGTCTAATCCTGAAATAAAATTGAACCTATATTTCGATTTCATATCATTGTACAAACTATTGGAATGAGAGGGATGATTTTTAAGATAAATTTCAATATCAAGATCTTGCAACTGCTTTATAATATATTCTTCCCTTCGAGCAAAGATATAATAGTTTGATACTATTAGAACAGATTTCTTCTCTGGTTTAAATGCGGGTACGAAACCATAACCTATATGGATAAACTTTGACTTATTGGCTATTACCGAATTAGAAAGAGCCCATTCATCAATCTCTGTATAGCAATATACCGTCGAAGGTGAACTTTTGTAGAGAGAATTCCAAATATAAAAGCCTCTCTCGGTGTGGAACTCTAAATATGGAATCTCTACTGTCTTATTACCAAAATGCATCGTTCCATGCTGTATTAATGTCTTTTGCTGATGTGGCAACTTATCTATCATGATAGCAAACCTATCGCAGATATAGCTGTATACCAACTCTACATTTTCAGGGATATTTCGCAAAGCATAGTCTGTTATACACCACTCAAAAGCTTTATATGATAAGAAATATATATTATATCCAAATATTCGCATAGCATTGATGTGAATGATGACAGATTGGATAGCACTTTTTATTATCTCAGAAGGAGTAACAAAATCAAGTACATCGGCCTTTTGCTTATCATTTGGAATGGCATAAGTATCGCTCATGAGTCTAAGCCACATATCATCATTCTTAGGAAGACCAATTCGTTCGGTTATCGTGTATAGTCTTCTGTCGTGACCGACAAACATGCGTTTGAAAGTCTGTTTATTCTTTCTGCGAAAAAAGCAGGCAAGAAGATATTTTATTGGCAAAATAATATCAAAGCATAACATTATCAAAGGAAGTAACAAGTTAAATCCAATCCTAACAATGAGATAATTCCAGTATTTCTTAAACGCCTTCTTACCTGCTGCTATCTGATCCCATTTCACGATTTTACCATTGGGATAAGCATTCAATATCATATCATTTGACAACGTCTCTATAAATGAATCACGTTGCATCTTCATTGTATAATGCACCATATTATATATTTGTTAACACGCGTTCGTAACCACAAGCCATGCTATCAAGAGAGAATGTCTGTAAAAAACGCTTTCTTGAATTCATCTTTTGTTTTTTTGAAATAACAGAGCCATTAATAACATTGATTATTTCCCTCTTTACATCTTTTGGTTCCCTGGTACAGATAGCGCCACAACCTTCAGCACATAATTCAACGTTACCTCCAGTGTCTGTCAATATTAGATATAGCCCTGCTCTCATAGCCTCTATCGCACTCATTGGCAAACCTTCAACAAGACTCGGCATAATAAAGACATCCATACCATTAAGAATATCTGCTACATCGTTTCTACGGCCTGTAAATGTTACGTAATCATCCAAGTTATATTGTGTAACCAAAGATTTCATTTTTTCTAACTCCGGGCCATCGCCCACCATTGTTACATGAAGCCTTTTCAAAATAGAATCAGACATCATTTTCAGAGCTTGAATAATCTTGTCTTGACCCTTTCTACCAACAAACGATCCTACACAAACAAATTGGATTACATCATTTTGTTTGTTTACAAAGGTATATTTCACATCTGGTGACCCATTATATACGAAACTACGTTTGGAAACGGGTAAAATACTATTATTATAAGCCTTCTGTGAAATGTATATTACCTTATCAATATTCGAATAGACAAAATCTCTTCTTTTATTGAAACGTCGTTGCATATCTTTACGACCGAACCCGTTAAATGTATTCATCAACATACTACCACTATCATCTTCAGTATGTATTACAAGAACTGTTTTTGGCCTATTCCCCTTACTAAATTTCTTAAAAAGTTTAAAGTAATAATATGCACAACCAACTTCCTGAAAAATAATATAATCCACCAAGTGATTATCATCAAAATAATTACTCACTGATCGATATGAATTATGATAAAAATTCAGTTCGTAACGGAACAATGCGAATAGATAAAATTTGTCTGTAAGCAGCTTTCTTAAAAAAGTACGCACTCCACGAATAGCATATTCTTTTATCGCAATATCAGCTCCTATAGGCATCTTATCCCCCTTATCTATATAAAGAACCTGAAGGGAAGAATATACTCTATCGACTATTACATTATTGAATAGTTTATTGCATTCAAGGAATGACTTGATGAAATAGTTTACCCCTTGAACCTGTCTTAATTCACTTCCAGTGATTATGCTAATGCGTTTCATTTCTCCATGTATTTCTTTTTTATGAATTTTGACTCATCAAGACCTAACAAAAAGTATTTCTTTTCTTCATGAGTTAAGCCCTTTGAACCAACGTTATTTTGTATATTCCTTGCAAGATACTCCTCCATTGTACAAATGATTCTAGCAGGATTGCCGGCAACAACAACTCCTGCCGGCACACTCTTTGTTACAACCGACCCTGATGCGACCAAAACATTATTATCTATTGTTACCCCTGGCATTATCAGTGAGTTATTCCCAATATATACCCAGTCACCAATAGTTATCTTGCCAAAGATATCAAAATCTGGTATTTGGCATCTTACAACGTTCCCCCCCCCATGAGTAAATAGCCGTACACCAGAGGTGATTTGACAATGATTCCCAACTGTTATTAAATAAGGCTCTGATGACCAACAATCCTTGTCTGGCACAAAACAGCCTTTTCCAATATTCACTCCAATGCATTTTGCATACACGTACGGCGAAGTAAACTTCTTTCTTATAATTGCCTTGAAGAAAGAAAAGATGCCAAATATTTTTTGTTTCATACTAAATATTTAAATTAGGTGCGGTTTATTGAAAATCTTGTATAACACAACCAATATAATAAAACAATACATAATTCTGGATATAGGGAAATCCCATTGTTGTCTAACAAAATATACAGCATTCGAAACGATATATAGATATATCAAAACGTACAACAAGCTATATCGACGTTCTACTAAAAATCTGATGTGCATTCTCGAGATTGCATAGCCAAATAGAGACATAAATACGATGACAAAGGGAAGCTTTGCGTTGTAGTATAGATCACCAACAAGAGAGGTTCCCAATCCAGTTCCCTCCCAAGCTGCAAGACCTTCTGTTGTAATGTAAGTTGATTGTGAAGTAAGATCTAATCCCAATGCATTAAAAATTACAGGCCCAAGATAAGGGATACCTCCAAGTAAAGAGGCGGGAAGGGTTGAAAACAAATGAAGATGACCATCATCTGTGTACTTCACGAGATAGTCACAATTAATCTGTACAAGACTGAAATCTCTGGTAATAGAGTATAGATCGATATCGCTCATTGATATGGTATCACCTTGTCTAGTCAGTCCTGAATATACCATAACGACTAATCCAAGAGCTAATCCTAAAAGAATATACTTATTAGGAATCTGCTTCACGAATATTGAATATGCCACAACAACAGGCAAGCAAATAAGTAGCATTTCATTACGATTTCCTGAAAGAATAAGTAATAATGATACAATAATAATCTCTAGAAGATACAATCTGTTGACCTTAGAAAGGAACTGGCGAGCCGAAGCTACCCCAAGACTTGCAAGTCTAGTAAATTCAACAACTGTAGACAAAAGACATAAAGAATCAATATGACCCAAGCCTTGATTTCTTTCATTATCCGCCACCCCAGATCCATAAGAAAACCAAGTCGAAAAGTTTCCATTCAAATAGTTCTTTAGAACCTCTGCCAACAATAGAATGACTAATATCTTAATGATAGCGCCATAATTAACACGTAAATATTCATTTGGAAGTATCCATGTACTACTCGCTTCTCTTTCTTGTTTGTGCCCAATAATACACCCTAACATAAAAACAAACAAGGTTATCATCTGTACAAGTCGAGATTTGTTTACAATCGTAGTATCTATAATCGCATTTCTGAAAGCGCCACCTACACCATCTATACTAAAGTTTAAAGTAGAGAGAACAATGTCCGAATAAAAAGAACCTATGATAAAAATCGGAAGGAACATTAACTCAAAACATAGTAACTTATCTCTCCTGTATCGAACCAAATACCAAAATGAACATACGATAGCAATACTCACATCCATCATTGCAGGATGAGAAAAGGGGGATTCATTAAATGCAACAACCGCTACATACTCAACAACGTAAATTAACAAAAATATCACCAATATGGATGGAAATACCTTGCTATTCTTTGTAGTCAAATAATTATGCTCTTGTTTCATGTAATTACATTTTAGAGTGTCGGATAATTGATTGGAACATAGCTTCCCAACTGGTTATTATACACTCCGGTCTAAATCTATTGATATTCTCAATAGCTTTCAAGCCAAGTTTCTTTCTTAAATCCTCGCTTGACAGTAGCTCTCTTAATCCTTCGGTTAGAGCTTCTACGTCCTGATTCTCAACTATAATTCCATCCAAACCATCGATAATAATCTCTCGTGGTCCTGTAACAATATCAAAACTTACTGCCGCCATACCCATAGAAAGTGCTTCAGAAAGTACATTTGGGAATCCTTCGTGTTTGGAACAAAGACAAAATACCGAGTGTTGTTTCATTACGTTATCCATATCGCTATGAAATCCGATGAATCGTATTCGCTCTTCCAAACCATAACTTTTAACAAGATCCTTCAACACTATCGAGTAATTGCTGTTTTGCATATCCTGACCGGCAATATCCACATCCCAGTTAGGGAATTCGTTGGCTATTACCGAAAATGCTTTTATCAGTTTGTCGAAGCCCTTGTCTGAAACAAGTCGTCCACATGCAAGTATATTCTTTCTTGTGGAGAATGTTTTCAAATACACTTCCTCTGAAATGGGAGTATAACTCAACGGATTATGCATCACATACACCTTTTTATAGGTGTTTCGCAAATATGCTTTGTCGTAATATGTCATTGTAGTAACAGCATCTCCGAAACGATACCACAACTTTTTGCATATCTTATCTTTGAAGGACTTATAATCCCAATCGAATGTGTTTCTTTCTGAGAAAACAAGCGGTGTGTTACCCTTGCAAATTAGAGCAAGCTGCCAAGCCCAGTTCTGTAGGAAACAAGTGACTATATCAGGCTTTTCGGTTTTAATAAAACTCTTGAAAAAACGATAGTCTCTAAGCCTGTTAACTACCTTGTTATAATATCTCCGAGCGCTTGAACCAACCGAGGTATCTTTTTCAAATGTGTTAGTATCAATTTGGCGGACCTTCTCGTTAATATGATAAACCTGCCATCGAAAATCATGTACAAGAATTACCTCATGACCTCTATCAGCCAAATTGTTACACACGGTTGACAGAACATGTTCTGCTCCACCACCCTGAAGAGAACCTATTACAAACAATAATTTCATAATATGTATAGTTATTTTCAATCAGATCATGGAATAAACTTCAAAAGAGATTTATACCTTCCTATAAAACCAATCACCACATCTCGATAAGAAACGTGAGAAATCCAACATAATGAGTAATAGATAATACAGAACAAAGAAACTGTGATAATCAATAATAACCACTCGTTCAATTCTGATATGTAACGTGATAGCACTAACGGTATAATCGAAGCGAACACAGATACTAAAGCAACCTTTATCATCGCTTTATATGGAATCAAAACACTTGCTGGCATTTCGACACTACGTCCTACTACAGCAAACTGTAATATGACCTTTCCCAAAGAACACAACACGTATGCTAACCCAATAGTATATACAGGCAGACCTAATTTTACAATAAAAAATTCAAGAGGCAAAAGAAGGAATGCAATAACCATGTGAACACGAGAATACTCCTTCGTCTTTCCTAAAGCCATTAGAATTGGATAAAAAGGAATTACAGAAAAAAAGCCTTCAATATTTTTTATAGAAAAGAAAATACCAGAGGTAGAATACATTTTTCCGTAAAAACATGTCATCACTATGTTTGAGAATAATATACAATATATGGTTACTGGATATATTATCTTGATAGTTTTATTCAGAGCACTATTCCAAATATCTCCTATTGACATTTTATTTTTTACTGCCATTCCAGCAAATAATGGAGCGAGTATAGTAGCGACAGAATTCACCACCATAGGAATGATTGGGAATTCCATAAAACCATTAGAAAACTCAGCAAAGACTTCATTTCCGTAGTAACGGCTGATAAAGAATTGGTTTGTTGATTGGAATAGCATTATCCAAAGAGATGCTGAGAGTAACGGCAATGAAAATGCGAAAATTTCCTTATAAGATACAGTTGCCCTCTGTAGCTCGATTCCACGAGTGGGCAAATATTTTAAATAATAGGAAAATATACACGTCAAAAGCGAAGCAATGTCAAAACCAATAATAGAATGGATATATGTACCATTGAAAGTAATAACCGGCAGTATTGTAAATAGAAGAGTAAAAACTCTCATACATAAAGTAAACAAGGCAATATGCTTTGCTTTCTTGTAAGACGCAAGAATGCCTTCAATCCCCATTACCGGCAATAACAATAAAGGAGTAGGGGAAAACCACTTTATTGCTAATTCAAGATCGGGGTTATGGAGTAGATCTGCAATAGCTGAAGCTCCACAGAAAAGCAATAGGGATAAAAACAATCCCAGTATTGCAAAAAGTCTTGAGATTTTTCTAATTACATCCTTTGATTCTGGCAAACTTACTCTCGGAATGAAATAAGAGTATGCCTTAGGCAAGCCCAAAGTAAATACAATCAACAACGTATTATATACATACATTACCTGTTTATATGTGCCATAGTCTCCTTTGGAAAAATATCGACTTAGTATCATTGGGCTAATAATTCCTATTGCAAAGGCAGAAAACTGACCTACTGCAACCCACATAGCCTGTCTTGAGTTACTTGTATTTGACATGAATTATTACAAGTTTTTTTATGTTCTAGCTGATGATATCAAACCATATACTAGGACAAAATATGCAGTTGTCTTAGTATCAACTTTTTTCTTCCTACATAAACTTCAACAATACTTGCTGTAGCACTCCATTGTCTGCCAGTATTTTTTCCACAAACTCACGAAATGCCCCATATCCCCCATTGGTTGCGGTCACGTAGTCCACTTCACGCTTCACATAATCAGGAGTATTGTACGGCGAAGCACTAAAACCCACAGCTCGCAACAAGTGAATATCATTTAAGTCATCACCTATAAAAGCAACATCGTCCAATGTGATACCCAATTCAGAGCAAATCTCCTTAGCTTTAGCCAACTTGTCCTGTACCTGAAGATAACAATGTTCTATTTTCAACTTTTCGGCACGCTTCCGTACCACCTGAGAATTTTCACCAGTCATGATGGCAATGGGTATATTCAATTCTCTCAGAAGCACTATACCCCATCCATCCTTCACACTAAAACGTTTCATTACATCACCTTCGGCAGTATAGTACATACCACCATCTGTCCATACACCGTCAATATCTGTAATCACCAACTTTGGTAACATAGTCATTCTGTTTTTTAATGAATTTTGCAGGAGATCCCACCAACAATGAGTTTTCTGGATAATCGTTTAAAACAATACTATTGGCTCCCACAATACTACACGATCCACACTAATTTTTCCCAAGACCATCAAACCCGCATACATTACAACATTATCGCCTATAGTAGGACGTCCACCTTTTCTATCACCTATAGTACAATTTTGATGAATCGTAAAGTTTGAGCCTATTTTAGCTCTTGCTCCTATCACACTTCCCACACCATGGTTAATCTTAAACCCAGGACCAATATCCGTTGAATAATAGATCTCTATTTGGCCTATATGTCGTCCAAGTAGAGAAAAAGAGTCCGCCCCTATTTTGCAAACATTATTCGCTATACAATATAATAAAACTGCTTGAAATTGAGGAGTCATATTCAATTTTTCTTCATTTATTTCTCCCGAATACCAACGATTATAGTCACTTTGAAACATTCTCAAAGCCTTCATCAAACATTCATCTATATATTCAAAAGAATAGTGCGAAAGATAAGTTTTATCCTTCCATTACTCAATAAGCATTATCAGTTCACTCGCATCCATCATTACATCAAGAATGAAGGATAAATAATTTCATTGGAAGGAATATCCTTTCTCACAGTTTTGCCGACCACTTCATTAAGTTGATTCCACTTATAACCATCTCCTGGGCTTAGTAGATGCAAATCATCTACGGTGATAATTTCTCCTTTTTTCAAGGTTCTCTTGGATGCGATGGACCGTTCTAACTTCACTTTAGCAGAAGCCACACAATTATCTATGTACAAGTCCTCGACTCCCATCCAACGTTCAGCCACACGAATATCACGAACCATACGGTTAACGCCATCAGGACCTAGTGAACCCAGCTGATCAGTGCCCTTCATGTGACGATCGATAGTAATGTGCTTCTCTATAATCTCCGCACCCATTCCTACTGCAATCGTAGGAGCAGAAATACCGATAGTGTGATCAGAAAAACCGATATGATACTGTCCGTAATGCTTTTTGAGGTAGTTGATGGTACTTAGATTCAAGTTATCAGGATGTGTAGGATACTGAGATACACAATGAAGAATAGAGATGTCATTGTGGTAGTGTGTAATCACGTCCAAAGCATCGTCAAGTTCCTTCTTTCCGGTCATACCTGTTGAGAGAATGATAGGAATCTTTGTTTCTGCCATTGCCGCAAGCAAAGGAAGGTTCGTCAAGTCACGACTTGCCACCTTCAGATAATCAGGAGTAAAGAGCTTTAACATTGAAAGACACCCTTTGGCACAAAGCGTCTCTACAAAGTCAAGACCTTTCTCCTTTGCAAACTTGTAAACCTCAAAATGAGCTTCATCATCCAACTCCAAGAAAGCACGATGCTCACCATAGGTTGCACCAAATGAGTTATTGTTTGCATAAGGACGATTCATCTGACTGGTCGTAAGCTCCTCGTTAAGATCACGACGAGTCATCTTAACCGCATTCATCGGCTTGAGGTCAAGATTGAACACTTCCTCATGAACAGGTTTTGCAATAAGCTCTACAATCAGCTTCGCAATGTCTACAGAACCATTATGGTTCTGACCTATCTCACCGATAATATAAGTTTCACCTTTTGTAATCATAGTGATATCATATTAAAATTATTTTCTATTTTTACTAATGCTGCTTAACATTGACTGCTTGATAGCCTCATGCTCATTAAGATATGATACAACATCTTGAAGTGTAAAATCGTCATCTAGCGTCTTAAGATCAGAATACACCTGAATAGCATTTGTTAAGTCTTCCGGAGTGTCAATTGTCAAACGAATGTCATCACGTCCCTGAAGGAATTCAGGTCCTGAAATCCACTCACACTTATATTCATCAGGATGATTGTAAATGTGGTAAGTTACGTGCTCATGGGCTGGCGTACTTACCTCAGTAGTTTCAGCAACACGTTTGAGAGCAGAAAGACGTACAAACTCGCCCCAGAATCCGAAATGAGTGAGAATGGATGGTTTGTCGTTGATGCGGACTCCTATGTAATCAGCTTCGCTTGTCTTTGCTTTTTCCGCAAGTTGTGCAACTCCGTGCCAATCCATAAAAGGATTGTCCGAACAGATGCGCACAATACCATCTACTTCATTAGCTTCCGCTGCTTTAATGAAGCGGTCAAGCACATCATTCTCAGAACCACGATAAACGAGTTCACCTTTCTTTTGGAGGAATGTTTCGAGTAGATCGTTATTCTCATTCATTGAGGTAGCGACAATTACTTTTGCGTCTGCAACTTTATGCAGGCTGTCAAGAAGAGTTTCAAGAAGTGTCTTGCCTCCGTAAAATCGCTTTAGGATTTTTCCGGGAAGACGGGTAGAGCCCATTCTTGCCTGTATGATAATACCAATGTTCATAACATTCTTTATTTTATGTATTTGCTAACTTCTTTCTCTATTCTCTCTTTATGGTTGTGAACGAAGATTTCCTTATACTCAAAATTGTTCCTTCAGTAGATGATTGTATACTTTACAAAACCCTCTTCGGATGACAGATAAGCAACCGTATTCACAGGTGCTAGCACTGTACCATAATAGGTCGATACCATCTTCTGATAGTCGTCAAAATTGGATGCTAACAAATATTCATTAATACTTTAAAACTTACGCCACACCATTTTATTCACGATACTGACATAGCTCTGCACAATCTTCACAACTTTGGTTGAAACATTCTCGTCTACATAGTCAGGTACAGGAATGCCATGCTGACCATCACGGCAAAGTTCAACGGCTGTATCTACAGCTTGAAGTAATGATTTCCCGTCAATACCAGCAATGATAAAGTCGCCCTTGTCAATAGCCTCTGGACGCTCGGTAGAGGTTCGAATGCAGATAGCAGGGAATGGATATCCTACACTTGTGAAGAATGATGCTTCTTCCGGAAGAGTACCACTATCGCTTACCACGGCAAAAGCATTCATCTGAAGACAATTGTAATCATGGAAGCCAAGAGGCTCATGTTGGATAACCCGTTCATCAAGTTTGAAACTACTCTCCGCAAGACGGTTACGACTACGTGGATGACAACTATAAAGGATTGGCATATCGTACTTTTCGGCCATACGGTTAATAGCATTGAAGAGCGACATGAAGTTCCTCTCGGTATCGATATTTTCTTCACGATGTGCTGAGAGCAGAATGTACTTTCCTTTCTCCAAACCAAGACGCTGGTGTACATCACTAGCCTCTATCTCAGCAAGGTTGTTGTGAAGAACCTCGGCCATTGGAGAACCTGTAACGTAAGTACGTTCCTTAGGCAAACCGCAGTCCGCAAGGTATCTTCGCGCATGTTCCGAATACGCCATGTTTACGTCACTGATAATATCTACAATTCTTCTGTTGGTTTCTTCTGGAAGACACTCATCCTTACAACGGTTACCAGCTTCCATGTGAAAGATAGGAATGTGCAAACGCTTGGCTCCTATAACACTGAGACATGAATTGGTATCCCCAAGTACAAGCACACCATCAGGCTTTGTCTGCGCAAAAAGTTTGTAAGAACAGTTGATAATGTTTCCACAAGTGGCTCCTAAATCATCGCCTACAGCATCCATATAAACTTCAGGTTCTGCCAGTTTCAAATCTTTGAAAAAGATACCATTCAAGTTATAATCATAGTTCTGACCTGTATGGGCAAGAATTACATCAAAATACTGACGGCATTTATTAATTACTGCCGCTAAGCGGATAATCTCGGGACGAGTACCCACTACGATGATAAGCTTCAACTTACCATTATCCTTGAACTTTATATCTGAATAATCTAATTTGGGTTGTTTTTCCATGATCATTTTTTCACTTTATCAAAGTATGTATCCGGTTTATCCGGGTTGAATATCTCATTGCAGTACATAACCGTTACCAAGTCTTCCGTATCGGAGAGATTGATGATGTTATGGGTATATCCGGGAAGCATGATAACAGACTGTATTTTGTCACCACTCACCTCGTAGTTCAACACTTCGTCTGTACCTTCCTTGCGAAGTTGGATAAGTCCATGACCGCTGACAACGATAAATTGTTCCCATTTGGTATTATGCCAATGTTCACCCTTAGTAATACCCGGTTTGGAGATATTTATACTTACCTGGCCACAGTTCAAGGTATGTACAAGTTCTGTAAATGAACCACGCTGATCTACATTCATCTTCAGATCAAAAATTGCTTTTTCTTTGGGTAAATAACTCAGATAAGTGCTATACAATCTTTTGGCAAACGAGCCTGCCGGTATTTCAGGGATCATCAGCGTCTTTGGCATTCCTGCAAACTGATGCAGCAAATCAACTATTTCGCCTAATGTAACCTTATGGGTAACCGGACAATAACAGTATCTGCCATCCACCAATGGATGTACGTCAAGACCTTCAAATTCGCAACGATGTTCCTCGCCTTTCAAGGCATGAATCATCTCGTCTACGAGATCGTCAATATAAAGAAGCTCCAGTTCTACACGTGGGTCATTGACTTGTATAGGAAGGTCGTTAGCGATGTTATTGCAGAATGTAGCGACAGCACTGTTGTAGTTGGGACGACACCATTTGCCATAAAGATTCGGGAAACGATAAACCAATACCTTGGCTCCTGTATCCTTACCGTATTGTAGAAAAAGATCTTCACCAGCCTTTTTGCTGCGACCGTATTCACTGTTACCGAAACGACCAGTCAGAGAAGCTTGTGCACTGGAAGAGAGCATGACAGGACAAGTATTATGATGTTTCTTCAGTGTATCAAGCAATGTGCTTGCAAAACCGAAATTGCCTTTCATAAACTCGACATTCTCTTTGGGACGGTTCACTCCGGCAAGGTTAAACACAAAGTCGGCTTTCTGACACCAGGCATCTAATTGTTCGGAAGTGGAATCGATATCGTATTCAAAGACTTCATCAATCTTCAGATCACCATAACAACGAGCCTTTCCGTTTTTGATATTATTAAGTTGTGCACAAAGATTTCTACCAACAAAACCTTTGGCACCGGTAACTAAAATATTCATAACTCTATTATTGTACGAAATTACCCTCGCCACTCAACTCCTTTTTGATGTAATCAAGAGCAGCTATTTTAGCCTTGGTCTCTTCTACATTCAATATATAAGTATTATTAGAATTAAACTCTGTAAGTGTATTACGTTCCGTTTCACCTTCTTTGAAGAATTTGTCATAGTTCAATCCACGATTATCTGCAGGAACGCGATAGAAATTGCCCATATCTTCAGCCTTGGCACATTCTTCATTGGTAAGCAATGTCTCATACATCTTCTCACCGTGACGGATACCGATTACCTTGATATCTTCTTTATTGCCACCAAATAATTCACAAACAGCCTCCGCCTGAGTCTGAATGGTGCAAGCCGGAGCTTTTTGAACAAGGATATCACCATTCTGCCCATGTTCAAAAGCGAAGAGCACAAGGTCTACCGCCTCTTCCAACGACATGATAAAGCGGGTCATAGTAGGCTCAGTCAAAGTTACAGGATTGCCATTGCGGATTTGCTCTATCCACAGAGGGATTACAGAACCACGAGAACACATCACATTGCCATAACGCGTACAGCAAATCTTGGTCTTACCAGAGTAGCGACTCTTAGCTACTGCAATCTTCTCCTCAACAGCTTTGGTGATACCCATAGCATTGATAGGATAGGCAGCCTTATCCGTAGATAGACATATCACAGCACCAACGCCAGCCTCAATAGCAGCTGTCAAAACGTTATCAGTACCGATTACATTGGTTTTCACAGCTTCCATGGGGAAGAACTCACAACTTGGAACCTGCTTCAAAGCCGCAGCATGAAAGATATAGTCAACACCAGGCATTGCGTTCTTACATGACTGCAAATTACGTACATCGCCAATAAAGAACTTAATTTTGTGTGCCACATCAGAATACTTTACCTGATATTCATGGCGCATATCATCCTGCTTCTTCTCATCTCGTGAAAAAATACGGATTTCTCCAATATCGGTACGGAGGAAACGATTCAACACTGCATTGCCGAAGGAACCTGTTCCACCAGTAATCATAAGGGTTTTACCTGCAAAAATGCTCATAATGATTTTATCTTTTTATTTTTATATAATCGATTTATGAATGGTATTTGAATGTGCCATAATACTTAGCATACCACCCTGCAAACTTTCTCAATCCCTCACGTAATGATGTTGACGGTTTAAATCCAAAATCTTGTTCCAAAGGAGTCGTATCAGCATATGTCACAGGCACATCTCCAGGTTGCATCGGTACTAATTCTCTGTGTGTCTCAAAGTCATAGTCGTTGGAAAGTACACCTGCACGAATAAGTTCTTCTTGAAGAATAGTCACAAAATCTAAAAGATTTTCTGGAGAGTTATTGCCGATATTATATACTTTATAAGGAGGAATGGGCAATCCATCATCACCATTTTTCTTCTCAGGAGCATATTGCATGATACGAACTATACCTTCTATAATATCATCTATATAAGTAAAGTCACGTTTACAATTACCATAATTAAAAATCTGAATGGTCTCACCTTTCAACAGTTTGTTGGTAAAGCTAAAGTAAGCCATATCGGGACGACCGCAAGGACCATAGACAGTAAAAAAACGAAGGCCGGTTGATGAGATATTATAGAGTTTAGAGTAAGCGTGTGCCATTAACTCATTGCTCTTTTTAGTAGCAGCATAGAGTGATACTGGATTGTCCACCTTATCATCGGTACTATAAGGCACTTTCTTATTGCTTCCATACACACTACTGGAAGAAGCATATACTAAATGCTCCACGCTATGATGACGACAGGACTCTAAGATGTTATAAAATCCAATAAGATTACTTTCAATATAGGCATCAGGGTTAGTGATGCTATAGCGTACACCGGCTTGTGCAGCAAGGTTCACGACTACCTGAGGATGGTAGTTAGTGAAAATAGACTCAACAATTTCCTTTTTAGCAATACTGTCTTTTATGAAAACAAATCTGTCACCGTAAGCAGACAATTCTTGTAAGCGTTCATACTTTAAACGTACGTCATAGTATTCGGTAATATTATCAATACCGATGACTTTCACGGTATCAAACTCATTCAGCAAACGTTTTACCAAATTGGCTCCAATAAAACCGGATGCACCCGTCACTAGAACCACTTTGTTCTCTAAACTAACATTGTATGTTACCATAAAGTTAATCTCTTTGGAAAATGTCACGAGTATATACCTTCTCTTTCACATCATCCAGACAAGCATCGTAACGGTTGGCAATTATGGCCTGACTTATTTCCTTAAACTCGACCAGATTATTGATCACTTGACTTCCAAAGAAAGTTTCACCATCTTGCATAGTGGGCTCGAAAATCACAATAGTAGCCCCCTTTGCCTTGATACGCTTCATAATCCCTTGAATGGCACTTTGACGGAAGTTGTCAGAATTGGACTTCATGGTCAAACGATATACACCAATGGTTATTTTTTGCTCTTTCTGGGCATCCCATGAACAGGAGGCAGTATAATAACCCGCTTTACGCAGCACTTGATCTGCTATGAAGTCTTTTCTTGTACGGTTACTTTCGACAATAGCAGTCATCATGTTCTGAGGTACATCCTGATAATTAGCCAAGAGTTGTTTCGTGTCTTTAGGCAAACAATAACCGCCATAACCAAAGGATGGATTATTATAATGTATGCCAATACGAGGATCCAGACCAACACCTTGTATGATTGACTGAGAATCCAACCCTTTCATCTCTGCATAAGTATCAAGTTCATTAAAATAACTGACACGTAAAGCAAGGTAGGTATTAGCAAACAGTTTAACAGCCTCCGCCTCCTTTATACCCATAAAAAGAGTGGGAATATCTTTCTTGATTGCACCTTCCTGAAGCAATGCGGCGAAAGTATGCGCAGCCTTCTCTAAGGCAGGAATATTCGCAATGACCTTTATTGCTTCATTTTCCTCGTCGAACTGCTCGCTATCAATCAACTTTGGATAACCAACAATGATACGACTTGGATAAAGGTTATCATAAAGGGCCATGCTCTCACGAAGAAACTCCGGAGAAAAAAGCAAATTAAGCTTCTTAACTTCCTTTCGGGCATACTTCAAATAAAGTCCACGGCAATATCCCACAGGAATAGTAGACTTTATTACCATCACAGCATCAGGATTGACACTTAAAACAAGATCAATGACATCCTCTATATGATGGGTATCAAAATAGTTCTTCACAGGATCATAGTTAGTAGGAGCCGCTATAATCACAAAATCAGCGTCACTGTAGGCCTTGGCGCCGTCAAGCGTAGCGGTTAGGTTCAATGCCTTTTCGGACAAATATTTCTCTATATACTCATCCTGAATAGGCGATTGTTTACGGTTAAGCATATCTACTTTCTCAGGAATCACATCGACTGCCGTCACCTGATGATGTTGCGACAAAAGCGTTGCTATGCTAAGACCAACATAGCCGGTACCTGCAACAGCAATCTTCAATTCTTTTGTATCCATTGTTGATTTATGTTAGTGTTCAGAATTATTCTAGTTATCTATCCAAGACCTCAAATCTCGGTGAGTTCTTGGATTTAAACTCTGGTACCACTCTCTTCATTAGTTTCACTGTGTCCATGATCTGCACAGAACGAGATAGCTTCTCAAATTCTGTATAAGTATCAAGGATATCTGTATATTCATAATGACGTACCTTCGCTATCATTATCTTCTTATTCTCAGTAGGGATTGTGTTCTCTTTATCACTCAGGACTTCTTCATAAAGCTTCTCACCCGGACGAAGTCCCGTAAACTCTATCTCAATATCCTCACCCGGACGATAACCGGCCAATTCGATCATACGGGTGGCCAGATCAACAATCTTCACAGCCTTTCCCATCTCAAAGACAAATATCTCATTGCCTTCACCCATCGTAGCAGCTTCCATTACCAGACGACAAGCTTCGGGGATAGTCATAAAGAAACGGATGATATCAGGATGAGTCACTGTAACAGGACCGCCATTCTCTATCTGTTCCTTAAAGCGGGGAATTACAGAACCGTTACTACCCAAGACGTTACCAAAGCGGGTAGTGATAAATTTGGTATGGCCTTTCACTTTGCCCTCACGGATGGCACAGCCCAGACTCTGTACATAGATTTCGGCCAAGCGTTTCGAGCATCCCATGACATTGGTAGGATTCACCGCCTTATCGGTAGAAACCATGATCATCTTCTCGGCTCCATATTCAACTGCCATATCAGCAACCTGGCGAGAACCGACAACGTTGACCAGCACAGCTTCACAGGGATTCTCTTCCATTAACGGAACATGCTTATAAGCAGCGGCATGAAAGATGATCTGAGGCTGATAAGTTTCGAAGACCATACGGAGACGTTCTTTCACGCGGACATCTCCAATGACAGGAACAAAATCAAGATCGGGATAATTCTTCTCAAATTCCAGGCGGACATTATGCAAAGGTGACTCGGCGGAATCAAACATGATCAGCTTCTTGATGTTCATCTGAGCCAGCTGCCGGCAAAGCTCGCTGCCAATACTACCGGCAGCTCCTGTCACCAACACAACCTTGCCACAGAACTCGGTCATCACCTCCTCCATATTGATATGAATTTCTGAACGACCCAGCAAGTCTTCAATCTTGATAGGGCGTACCCATTGGTGGAAACTTCCGTTTTCGTCAGCCTCACTGATACTCGGAGCAATCAACGTTTTCAATCCACTCCTTTTACAATACTGAAGCAGGCGGTCTTCCTCTTCACGGGTATTCTCGTAACGGGCAAACAGGATGCCGCCGATACATTTCTTATGAATAAGCTTGTTAAAGCACTCTTCATCCTTAAATGAATAAACGGGAAGATCAGCCACGCGTCGGATGGAGTCGCCTATTCCGTAGATACAGAAGCCTACCACCTTATAGTGGGAGCTGTTCATTAGCCGAACTTTCAATGCCACACTCTTATCATCAATACCATAGATCAGAATATGCATATTCTTCTTATTCAGCATATTCAGCAGGAGTTCATAAACCAGAATCAACTGAATACGGAAGCCTACCATGGCAATAAAAGTCAGCATACCATCAAACAGTACAAAGACTATTTTCTGACTATTATGCAGTCCCGTCTGAGGCAGAAAAAGCCAGATAGCCATTGCGATACATACAGCTTTTATCAGTGCACTTCCGGCAATTCTCCATAATTCCTTCAACTGAGAAAAACGGATCGTATTACGGTAGGTATGGAATAAAAAGGAACCTAAGACACTGGAGATCACAGAAATCGCCAAAATATGAAAGAGAGAAGTGATTTCTTTGGAAGTCTCCGTTATATAATGAATGCCGATAAATGACACCCAGGTACAAATCAAAGCTATGAATGTATCAATTCCTAATACAATCCAATAACTAAAATAATTTTTCTGCAAATATTGAACAAAACGGTCAAATGCGTGTTTCATAATTTAAATACCCCAATAAATTATAAAGTCTTTTTCCAAAAAAGTAGATTTACTATGACAATAGTTTATCGTAGATTGTGTGTAACTGAATTTTCAATGGTGAAGGCAATTGGTTTTTCAGAATCATTTGCGAACGCCTCAGAACAGTCTTCTTCTTTGCCTCATCCTCTGAATTGGCATACGTAGACACACTATATCCCATCAGAAGAGACAGACACAAAGCAGCTTCCTGCTCAGCAGTCTTACCGTGACAAGGATACAGATCATTGATCTGTTCATGGATTTCTTTATTAAGTAGTGAAAGATCGTCGACACATACACAGTCCATATTCTCACCTATATGAAGCAATGTATCAACTGTTTTTTGTAGTTTTTCTATTTTCCCCTGTAAGTTACTATTGAAGGTCCCCATCACCTACTTAGTTTCTTTCGCCAATTTGCTCTACATATCCGATAGGCATATCGACACAGGCACAGCCCAACATATCCAGCCGGACAGCAATCTTACTTTTGCCATCTAACGCAACCAGTTCTCCCACCAGTCCCGTCAAAGGACCTTTGATAACACGAACTTTCTTTCCACGAGCTAATGGAGAATAATTCATACAGATTGCCTCTTCCGAATAATCGAGCATAAAACGGAAACGCGCCATCTGATCATCAGGAATCACAGCAGGCTTTCCCTCACCACGCAACACCATATAACGGCTTACCGTGGCAAGAGTTAAAGCAGCCATCCGTTCCTTCGGATCGGCATGAACAAACACCATCATCGGAAGAAGAACTGTTTCAACTAATTTACGGCGATCACTCCATTGATGGATTTCTTGCTGGACAGGAACAAAAGTCTCAATTCCCATTTTCCCCAAATATTCGGCTACTTTTTTTTCGTGATGTATGCGAACATGTGCCACATACCAGCGTTTTAAGTACGCTACGCCCTCCCCTGTCCCATTTTTGGTCCCGAGGATGGCTGATTTCTCTTTTGTTAGAATCATGTTTTTTTACCCCATATGTTTCCGTTACTTCTTAGGTAACGGAAGTGTATACAGCATAAACGAACAATGAAAAAAGGTTGAAAAGCAGCAGCAAATATGTTGTCAAGAGAGTTACCCCCTAAGTAGAAGGGTATATACCAATGGAAATTAGGTATATAAGGAGTGGGGCATGAAAATAAGTATTTTTCATGTCTAAAGATGTTTTTACCCTATATTTTAGATAAAACTAAAAAAAGTGGGCTTTAATTTGTTTCTTATTTGTGTTTTTGTCTATCTTTGCATCAAATTTACTTCCGTTACCTAAGAAGTAACAGAAACAGATCCATGCTGACTATCAACTTATTAAATATTTTACACCCGTCCTATCCGACAGTTCTTCACGTAAGATAAATTCATTCGATTCACTTCTGTACGTTCCTGCAGACCAAAACCTTTCAGATAAATCTGAGTAGTCTTAATAGACTTATGCCCCAGCGACTCACTGATCATCTCAATAGGAACACCACGATACTTAGCGGTAGTAGCCCAGGAATGACGGATAGTATAGGAAGTGACGGGAGAAGTCAGCCGAAGAGCCTTTGCAAGTCTCTTCAGACGATTATTGAACCTGCGGAGAGCGGACTGATATTCCCGGTATGCACTTTCATCTTCTCTCTTCTTGTCGCCAAGAAGGATACTGAACAGATAGTCGGGACAATCCGGATGAGAAGGCTGACAGTTGCGAAGCCGACTGATTATATCTTGTGCAGTATCCAGTACTTCCACACTCATCGGAGTTTTCGTCTTGATACGATTATACCGGATGATATTCCGTTCCAGCGAAGATTTCTCCAAATGAGCAAGGTCAGCGAAAGACATTCCGCAGAATTGAAACATCAAGGCAGCGATAGCCTGCGTACGACGCAAACGTTCCGATTTGGGATCTTCATAGAGGAGGCGATTAAGTTCTCCGACAGGCAACGCTTTCTTCTGGCAAATATCCACTCCCGTATAAACATCATGAAACAGACGATGCACATACGGAGCTCTGCCCGACTCCACTCCTCTATTATAGATGCTACGAAGCATACGCATATACGTTGATACCGTATTCGGCTTCAGACCGGAACTATAAAGATACTGCCCGTAACAGCGCAAGCGTTCACGGGTGACTTGCCGGAAAGCAACATGGGTAGTGCCACAAAACTTGGTAAAAGAAAAAAGAGCATTCGTATAAACATGGGCCGTAGAATGACGCCCCTCTTTTCGTAAACGACCGATGTACGACTCCGCACAACGGCTAAATCCATTTTTATTCATATATATCACTAGTAAATTTATACAATGATAAGACGAAAAAAATGATTTAGCAACAGAAGTTTAAAACCTTTCCAAAAAAATTATATAAAACTGAATGGGGATAGAATTGATGCTACTCCACTATCCACTTCTCAATATTGCGTGTTTCTGAGCTAAAATTGACACCTATCTTGAAAAGTCGGCGTCCGTCTGCCTCAAAAGGAAGTGCATAATGCTTTTCATTAATCTGTTTGATAGCTTCTTCAGCAGTACCATCCAACTTAAATTCCATCACATATATGAATTTGTCAGTCTGTAAGACAAAATCGATACGCCTTTCTTTCTACAACGCAAAGCAGGCGAGATAGTTTTTCTCGCCTGCCCGGTCTATACTTTTATCAATAATATTGTCTATTATTTACACGTATGTTTCCAGCAATTTTACGTTTCCAGCTTCCGGAGTAATTGTTACATCCTGTGTTGTAGCAGGAAGCAGAATAGATTCTCCGGCACCTACTTTCAGTTCATTACCTTCATTGTCTTTTATCTTGCATGCACCTTCCATACAAATGAAGATCACGAATGAATCGAGTTCTGAATAATCACAGCTGATTTCTTCGGTCATATCATACACGGAAGTAGTGAAGTACGGACAAGCTACAAGTTCTACCGGCTCATCTTTCACTGCTTCGTATTTGGTACGATAATCATCCAACACTTCGTAATTGATGGCTTCACGCGCCAGGTCAGTATGCAATTCACGAGTCTTTCCGTTTGCATCCTTACGGTTGAAGTCATATATACGATAAGTAATATCCGAAGTCTGCTGGATTTCGGCAATAAACGCACCGGCGCCAATACTGTGCACACGTCCGGCAGGAAGGAAGAATACATCTCCCGGCTTGATCTCATACTCCTGCAATACGTCAGTGATCGTATTGTTCAGCACACGCTCTTTATATTCTTTCGGGGTGATTTGCTCGGAAAATCCAGAACGCAGTTTCGCTCCTTTATCAGCATCCACTACATACCACATTTCGGTTTTACCCATTGAGTTGTGCCTTTTCTTTGCCAAATCATCTGCCGGATGCACCTGAATGGATAAATCCTGCTTTGCATCGATGAATTTGATAAGCAGTGGGAATTTATTGCCAAAACGAACATAATTCGCTTCGCCAACCAGTTCCTCGCGATACTTTCTCACCATATCAGCCAGAGTTAAACCTTTGTCCGGGCCATTAGCCACAACAGATTCATTGTCCTCTACGCCGGAAATCTCCCAGCTTTCTCCTACTCCTTTCAAGTCTGAGTTCAAATGCTTGAACGGAATAATTTTGTCGCCCCCCCAAAGCGTCTGCTTCAGAATAGGTTCGAATTTTAATGGATACATTTTTGTTTTTCTTGTTAATAAACTTAGATTAAATTCTCCCGGATTATTATAATCCGGGAACAAACATACGAAAAAATGTTCACTTTAAAAGAAAAGAAGGATGAAAAATACAGAAACCTAAGTGAGAACGCTAAACTTTCCTAAACTACCCACCATATTTAGCCGGAATAATTTGTGAGTAACAAAGAATTTACCTTTATTTGCAAGAAAATTTTAAGAATACCAGACATGAATAACACATTCCCAACGGAAGGGAATCTATCAGGGCTCAGCCGGAAAGATTTCCAAAAGGAGATAAATAATAAAGAAACTGATTTATTTATCCTCAAAAATAAAAAGGGAATGGAAGTCGCCGTAACTAATTACGGATGCGCCATTCTCGCTATCATGGTACCGGATAAAGATGGAAAATATGCAAACGTTGTCCTCGGACACGACAGCATAGACCACGTTGTCAACAGCCCGGAACCCTTCCTCAGCACTACTATCGGACGCTATGGCAACCGCATCGCCAAAGGAAAATTCACATTGTACGGAGAAGAGCACGAGCTCACCATCAACAACGGACCCAACTCCCTGCACGGAGGACCTACCGGTTTTCACGCCCGCGTTTGGGATGCCGACCAACTGGCTGAAAATATAATCCAGTTCAATTATGTTTCAGCCGACGGCGAAGAAGGTTTCCCCGGCAATCTGGAGGTTGAAATGGTTTATCGCCTGGAAGAAGAAGAAAATGCACTGGTAATCGAATATCGTGCCACAACTGACAAAGCTACTGTAGTCAACCTGACCAATCACGGTTTCTTCAATCTGGCTGGTATCAGCAATCCTACTCCTACTATCGAAAACAATATTGTTACTATCAACGCTAATTTCTACACGCCTATCGATGAAGTTTCTATCCCAACCGGAGAAGTTGCCAAAGTAGAAGGTACTCCAATGGACTTCACCACTCCGCATACCGTAGGCGAACGTATCAACGATAAATTCCAACAACTGATTAACGGTGCCGGATACGACCACTGCTACGTACTGAACAAGATTGAAACAGGTTCACTGGATTTGGCTGCCACTTGTTTCGAACCGAATAGCGGTCGTACCATGGAAGTATACACTACTGAAGCAGGTGTACAACTTTACACCGGTAACTGGCTGAATGGTTTCGAAGGTGCTCACGGTGCTACATTCCCTGCAAGAAGCGCTATCTGCTTCGAGGCACAATGTTTCCCCGACACTCCGAACAAACCTCATTTCCCCTCGGCTACTTTATTGCCGGGCGATGAATACCAGCAGGTGACTATCTACAAATTCGGTGTGGAAAAATAAAAGATAAAAAAATAACTAACCTAATTTTATAAACTAACATTTTTAATAGAACCATGACACAAGAAAAAAAGAATGGAAAAATCATTGCCATTATCACGATGATTTTCCTTTTCGGTATGATTTCATTCGTTACTAACCTCGCAGCTCCTATGGGTATTGTGCTGAAGAACCAATTCGACGTATCCAATGCTTTGGGTATGCTGGGAAACTTCGGTAACTTTATAGCTTATGCAGTAATGGGTATCCCCAGCGGTATCTTGTTGCAACGTGTGGGATATAAGAAAACAGCACTTATCGCAGTAGCTATCGGTTTTATCGGCGTAGGTATCCAGTTCCTGTCCGGTCATTCAAGCCCTGAGATGGCTTTTGCCGTTTATTTGATTGGTGCATTCGTAGCAGGTTTCTCTATGTGTTTGCTTAACACTGTAGTAAACCCGATGTTGAACAAACTGGGTGGTGAAGGTAACAAAGGTAACCAGCTTATCCAGGTGGGCGGCTCTTTCAACTCTGTAATGGCTACCATCACTCCGATGTTCGTTGGTATCCTGATCGCCGGATCTATCGAAAAAGCTACTATCTCTCAGATTTTCCCTGTAATGTACACCGCAATGGCTGTATTCGCTTTCGCATTCTTCGTACTCCTGTTTGTACGCATTCCGGAACCGAACGCTGCTGCTACAACTGAACCAATCAGCACACTGATGAAAGGTGCTTTGAAGTTCCGTCACTTTGTATTGGGCGCTATCGCTATCTTTGTATATGTAGGTATTGAAGTAGGTGTACCGGGTACTCTGAACCTGTTCCTTACTGACCCTGTAGAAAAAGGCGGTGCCGGTATCGCTTCTACAATCTCCGGTTTCGTAGTAGGAACTTACTGGTTCCTGATGTTGATCGGTCGTCTGGCCGGTGCTTCACTCGGTGCAAAAGTTTCCAGTAAAGCGATGCTTACATTTACATCCGCTCTGGGATTGATTTTAGTATTCCTTGCTATCTTCTCTTCTACAGGAACATTGGTGAATCTGCCTGTACTACAACAAAGCGCAACTGGCGGTTTGTCATTCGGTTTTGCAGAAGTGCCCATTAACGCTATGTATTTGGTATTAGTTGGTCTCTGTACTTCTATCATGTGGGGTGGTATCTTCAACCTTGCTGTAGAAGGACTGGGTAAATATCTGGCTGCTGCTTCCGGTCTGTTTATGGTACTGGTATGCGGTGGAGGTATCCTGCCTGTAATTCAAGGATGGGTAGCTGACGTAGCCGGTTTCATGGCTAGCTATTGGGTAATTATCGCTGCTCTGGCTTACTTGCTGTACTACGGTCTGGTAGGTTGCAAGAACGTAAATAAAGACATTCCAGTAGAATAAAAAATCTGAATTTAATTTATTCACCTTATAAAATTGATTTATCATGGATATAGAACACGTAAGAAGTCGCTTCATTAAGCATTTTGATGGAACTACAGGATTTATATATGCCTCTCCGGGTCGTATCAACCTGATTGGCGAACATACTGACTACAACGGTGGATTCGTATTCCCCGGAGCTGTAGACAAAGGTATGCTTGCTGAAATCAAACCGAACGGCACTGACAAAGTAAGAGCTTATTCTATCGACCTGAAAGATTATGTAGAATTTGGTCTGAACGAAGAGGATGCTCCCCGCGCAAGCTGGGCAAGATACATTTTCGGTGTATGCCGTGAAATGATCAAACGTGGCGTAGACGTGAAAGGATTCAATACCGCTTTCTCCGGCGATGTGCCTCTGGGTGCAGGTATGTCTTCTTCTGCTGCTCTGGAAAGTACATATGCTTTCGCATTGAATGAACTGTTCGGTGAAGGTAAAATCGACAAATTTGAATTGGCTAAAGTAGGTCAGGCTACTGAACACAACTACTGCGGTGTAAACTGCGGTATCATGGACCAGTTCGCTTCTGTATTCGGTAAAGCTGGCAGCTTGATCCGTCTGGACTGCCGTTCACTGGAATATCAATATTTCCCATTCCATCCGGAAGGTTATCGTCTGGTATTGATGGATTCAGTAGTGAAACACGAACTGGCTTCTTCTGCTTACAACAAGCGTCGTCAGAGCTGTGAGGCTGCTGTTGCTGCTATCCAGAAAAAACATCCGCATGTAGAATTCCTGCGTGACTGTACAATGGATATGCTGGAAGAAGCGAAAGCTGATATCAGCGCTGAAGATTATATGCGTGCCGAATATGTAATCGAAGAAATCCAACGCGTACTTGATGTTTGCGATGCGCTGGAAAAAGACGATTACGAAACAGTAGGTCAGAAGATGTACGAAACTCACCACGGTATGAGCAAATTGTACGAAGTGAGCTGCGAAGAACTTGACTTCCTGAACGATTGCGCTAAAGAATATGGTGTAACCGGTTCACGCGTAATGGGTGGCGGCTTCGGTGGTTGTACTATCAACCTTGTCAAGAACGAACTGTATGACAACTTCGTTGAAAAGACAAAAGAAGCTTTCAAAGCTAAATTCGGCAGAAGCCCGAAAGTATATGATGTAGTAATCGGTGACGGTTCACGCAGAGTAGAATAAGTTATTATTCATCAGAATTAAATAAGCAGGGCGTCTTTCCGGAATGGAAGGACGCCCTTACTTTTCAATTAACAAAAATCTAAAAACCTATTATCTAACCTAACCCTATAATTTCCTGTTTATTGTACGCCTTCCGTTGTCATCTGAATGCGTTTCATGGTACCGTCCTCGTTATAATACAAACGATCGATGCAGACGGAACGACGGAAACTGCCTCCGGCTGTATTGATGCTTCCATTATGATAAATGAAATACCAGTCGCCCTTGAACTCGATAATAGCCTGATGATTGGTATTGGAATTGCCGGCTATCTCATTAAGGATGCCTTTGTATTCCCAAGGTCCGGTAATGCTACGGCTCATGGCGTAGCATATCTTTTCCGGAAATTCAGAAGCATATGAAAGGTAGTACCAGTCTCCACGCTTATGTATCCACGGAGCTTCCGTATATCGGGGCAGATGAACCGGTACGATAGGACCATCCAGCTCAATCATATTCTTTTTCAGTTTGGCATAGTAGCATTGGGTATTCCCCCAATAAAGATATGCCTGTCCGTCGTCGTCAATAAAAACGGTCGGATCGATATCTTCCCAAGAGATCTTGGTAAATTCGGTCGTCATATCATTGGTGATCAGTGCGGAACCACGGGCATCCACAAAAGGACCGACAGGCGAATCAGATACGGCTACACCGATGGATTTTCCGTGAATAGTGCCGTGTTCCACCGTCACATACCAATAGAACTTCCCGTCACGTTCTATCACCTGACTAGCCCATGCTTCCCCTTTTGCCCAACTGAAATCTTTGGCTTTCAAAGGTACAGGATGCTCCGTCCATGTTTTCATATCGGGAGACGAGAATACACACCATTCATTCAACTGGTAATGTTCTTTGGGAGGAGGACATTCATCATGTCCGGCATAAATGTACACCTTACCGTCATGCACCATAGCACCCGGATCGGCTGTATATTTATATTTTATGATGGGATTGCCATTGGCTACAAAAGTAGTGTCATTCTGCGCAGACAGCCCGGAAAAGGCTGCCAATACGCATGAAATCATAACTAGTTTAACGCTATTCATTTTATTTCTTCGTGAATTTATAAACTGCAAACGTGTTCGGTCCGAGTTCGGTGGTTAACGCATGACCATTGATCGTTACCGGTGTCTCCTGTGGAGTGATGGCAAACGGTTGTTCAAGCGTATTATCTTTGTCCTGGTCGAGTGAGCTAAGAGTGATGCAACGTCCTTCGGACAATACATCCTGCTTTTTCAGACCTTCGAAAGTCAAGGATACAGGCTGTGTCTTATCGGAAGTATTAGCTACTTTGACAATCAGTTCGTTCTTATCCTTATCATAGACTGCACTGGCAAAAAGTCCGTTTTGTCCTTCCGCCCCTGTTACCGGTTTCTTGTTCATAGTGAGAGGAAGTACATTCGTTCCTTTGTTCTGTGCGTACAGCTGCTGCACATAATAACTTACGGTACGCACCGAGTTAAGATTATCAAACCAAATCATGTCCGGACGCCATTGCCATCCCTCCACATGAGCGAAAAGCGGCGCATAAGTAGCCATATGTACGATATCGGCATTACGTTCCAATCCGGTCATGAAGGCTGCTTCGAGCAAGGCAGCATGGAAGTGGTTCCATTTCTTTCCTTTTCCGTGACAAGCATATTCGCCGGCAAATACTTTCGGTCCTTTGCGGTCATAGTTATCATAGCGTGCTCCCTGACTGAGGAACCAGCTTTCGGGACGGTAGAAGTGTTCGTCTACCAGATCAGCTTTCAGACGCTTCATCTCAGGCCACAGGTAATCAAATTCTTTTCCTTCGGAATTCGGGCCGGAACTGCCTACAATCATGATTTCCGGATGCGCCTTGCGAAGAGCCTTGATAAACGGTTCGAGACGTTCGGGATACTCTTTTCCCCACTGTTCATTACCGATGCCCAGATATTTCAAATTAAAAGGTGCCGGATGTCCCATATCGGCACGTACTTTCCCCCAAGTCGTATTCACGTCTCCATTGGCAAATTCGATCAGATCGAGTGCATCCTGAATATAGCTGTCCAGGTCGCAAACTGCTACGTGAGCTTTTTCTTCATTGTTCTGATACTGACAGGCAAGTCCGCAGTTCAGGATCGGAAGCGGTGCCGCTCCCATTTCTTCAGAAAGAAGAAAATATTCATAGAATCCCAGTCCGTAGCTTTGATAATAATCCGGATAGAAACGATGGGTAAAGGTATATTGCCAACGATTTTCGTTCAATGGACGGTTTTCTACCGGCCCCACGGATTTCTTCCAGTCATAACGGGTTTCGAGATCCGTACCTTCAACGATGCAACCACCGGGGAAACGGAAGACTCCCGGATGAATATCCGCCAAAGCCTGCGCAAGGTCTTTGCGAAGACCGTTCTCATGTCCCTTCCAAGTATCGACAGGGAAAAGGGAAATATGCTCCAAGTCTACCGTACCCTGGGAAGCAAGGAAAATACGAAGCGTTGCTTTAGGATTGGTAACACCCGCTTTTAAGATTACCTGATACTTCTTCCAGTCTTTGGAATCAATGGTCAGTGTCTGAGAGGCAAAAGCCTGATGTTCGCCCATAGATTTGGTATCTACAAGTTCCACACGTATCTTTTCACCTGTACCTCCGTGCGGCAGACGTGCCCACACAGAGAAGCGGTATTCTTCACCTTGCTTAACCCCGATGCCGAAGAAGCCTTCATTATCCAGTCCGGTATGCTTGTGGGCATGTCCCGGATTATCAAGACGCACATAATGCGGATTGCGTTCAAAAGGACCGTCATCCTGCAAAGTCACCTTTCCATAAGTCTTCCATCCCATCAGACGCTGAGGGAATTCGAATGAACGGTTCTTTACCAGTTCGGCATAAAGTCCGCCATCGGCAGCATAATTGATGTCTTCAAAAAAGAGTCCGTACATTGTCGGCTGGATTTCAGCACCCAACTTCTTAGTCTGGATCACCATTTCATTGGTTTGCGCATGAAGCGCCATGCCGGTAGATAAGGCTAATGCAGCCAGTAATTCTGTGTATCTTCTCATGGTTTTCAATAAAAATTATATATAGTTATTTGATTCTTTTTCCCCAGACAGAACGTCCCCGGCTATCGAGTCCGGTAAAGAGAATTGTTTCGGTTTCGTTCTCCCAATCGTGTCCTGCAAAGATAACCAGATTCTCAATCTTCTCCGAGTTCAAATCTACTATTAATAGATGTTTTTCGGTCAAAAAGGACCATTTTCCATTCATTTGAACTATATTCCATTCGTTATCGGTCATCTGCCCTTTGCACGTGCCGTCTTTTACCAAAGTCATTCGGGTGGACAAGTTCCATTCCTTCTCTTTCAGTTCTCCCTCTCCCCATAAGATCTGTCCGGCTTCCAGCTGACGTTCGTATGCCGGTTCCTGCACTCGTATGATTTCCCATTCACCGACCAGATCTTCTTTGCTGAATTGACGCGAAGCAGTCCCTGCATATCTCTCGGGAGAAGCGACCGGCCAGCCTTCGGGAGTGAAGAACAACTGCCGTATATGTAACACCATTAACTGATTTTGCGGTGACAGACGTCCCTGATGTGCCATAAAATAGTTTCCTTCACCGTCAGAAAAGACGGCACAATGCGCTGTACCCGCCCATCCAGTATGGTTCTCAAAACGATATGGTGCAGTCAGTATCGGGAAGTTGTTGGTCGTATCTTTCACAGCCTTGCCAAAGTAGTCCGTAAACGGACCTTCGGCAGCATCCGAACGGCTGACACGTACATTATAAGTCGTCATCAGCGGATCATAGGAAGTGAAAAGATAATATTGTTTCAGCTCCGGATGATAGATTATTTCCGGTGCTTCGAGATTGTCCTTCCGATAGTTGGCACGCCGTGCTACAAGGTTCCCCAAATCGCCTTCGTTTAAGGCTAATCCGGTTTCAGGATTCAGTTCGACGCAATACAGACCACCGAAGAAGGAGCCGTAATGCATCCACCATTTACCGGTATTTTCATCTGCTATGACGCTCGGATCGATAGCATTCATGGCAGTAGAATCATCTGTTTTAACGATACAGCCTTTCTGTGTCCATGGCCCTTCGGGAGAAGTTGATTCGGCAAGTCCTATATAGGATGTTTTACGTCCGAATGCGGATACGCAATAGTAGAGGCGGTATTTATCTTTATAAGGGATGATATACGGTGCCCAGATATTGGTCGCCCCCTGCCCTCCTGCATGAGACTGTACCCATTGAACCGCTTCTTCCGGTATTTCAGGAAATGCCCATCCCAGAAATTCCCAATGTACCAAATCCTTAGAACGGCGCATCTGGATAAATCCCAACGGCACGCCTTTCTCTCTCGCTTCTTTCCGGTTCTCACCGAAAATCGCATCTGTAGAATACATATAATAATAGTCGCCCAGCTTCCGGCAGGACGGATCGTGTACATTGTATGTTCCCCATTGACGGTAATCTTCCATTTTGGCTACTGATAAATAATTATCATCCCAAGAATTAGCAGAAGGAGTCGGAGTAAACACGGAAGAAGTGCAACTTACAAAGAAGCTGCCTGCTACTAAAAGAACTGGCAAAAACAAGTTTTTCATAATATCTGTGTATTCGTTCATCAATTATGCTACAAAAATACGCCCCGTTTCCCCTATGAAAGGTGGACATACGAACACGATTGGTGGACAATCCGATAATCTGCTGAAAAGAAGCTCTTCCCATTTTTGTGATTGAAGAGATTCTTCTAACTTTGCCCTTATTAATACGTACATATATGAAAAAACACCTACTTATATACCTTATAATATATAGTATCTGTTCACTGGCCGGACAGGTTCGGGCACAGGAACGGTTTGCCGACCGCTATAATATTACGTATGTGACCATGAACGAGGGGCTTCCACATAATTTTATCGACGATTTGTACAAAGACAGCCGGGGGTTTATGTGGATTTCGACTGCCGGAGGCGGGCTTTCCCGTTATGATGGCTATGAGTTTGTAAACTACACTCCCAATAATCACCAATGCAAACTAAAAAGCAACTTTATACGCAATGTCTGTGAAGACGCCTTCCAACGCCTTTGGATCGTCTCCGAAGGGGGAACGGATATTATTGACTTATCTACTTTAAAACCGATTATCCCCCATGACCCGAAAGGGATACTTCCAAAGATACTGGAACTACCGGCTACCCGTATCATGAAAGATACGCAAGGCTGTATCTGGCTTCATTGCGACAACGCCCTTCACCGTATCGAATTCAATGACAAAGGGGAAGTGCAAATCCTGTCTACACTCAGCCCTGTCTATCTGAATGGTCCGGACATTGCTCTGAAAGACATTGACGAGGATGGGAAAATATGGATGGGAAACAATGGAGAAATACGAAAAGTGGCATTAAGTCCGCAAAAGAGACTGGTAACCACTCCCATAGCCGACTGCCTGAAGTTCGAAGCGGGAACTTATATTTCGGATTTCCTCAGCAAAGAGAATGAAGTCTGGATCTCCAGTGACCGCGGACTATTCCGCTATAATAAAACTGGAAATGTGATAAAACGATATGAGCATGATTCCGGCAATCCCTATTCCCTGTCGCAAAATTATCTGACAAATTTAGCTATCACCGATGACAAACAATTAATCGTCGCGACACTACGTGGCATTAATATCTATAACCCGATGACGGATAATTTTGAACGTATAGCCTGTGACCTTCCAAATGGCGGCACCAATCTGCTGAACAGTAACTTTATTAATTGCATATTGACTGATGGAGAACATATCTGGTTCGGTACGGAAACCGGAGGTATCAATCTGTTGAATCCACGGCAACTATCGATACGGAGCTACCGGCATGACAAGGAAAATCCGTCAAGTTTATCCTATAATCCTGTTAATGCAATTTATGAAGATGTATACGGAACCTTATGGGTAGGGACAGTAGAAGGCGGACTGAACAGAAAAGAACGGAACAGCGAAGATTTCACCCATTATACACGTGAACACGGAGGACTGAGTCACAACTCCGTCAGTGCCCTGACTGCCGATACCGACAATCACTTATGGATAGGTACATGGGGAGGAGGTCTCAATCTGCTTGATCTGAAAGCTCCCCGACAGATACTGGAGGTAATTTCCTCACAGACCGGCGGAGGCTTTCCGATTAACTTTATCGGAGTATTGAATTATGACCCTATTAATGAAGGTATATGGATAGGCGCCAATCAAGGACTCTATTTTTATGATCCGGTAAAAAAGGAAATAACTGCTCCGTTACCGGATAAGGCTGCTGAAAATATTCATGGCTGTATCGGTTCCATTATTGATAAGGAGGGTAAACTTTGGGTCGGTTGTCTGGAAGGGGTTTATATCATCGATCTGCATTCCCGTTCCTCTAAAGGAGAATTCCAGTACAGGCACCTGAACTACAAACTGGACGATCCGTCCTCCCGCCTGATTGAGAAAATAACCTGCTTTTATCAAGGTAAGGACGGTACTTTATGGCTGGGCAGTAACGGATATGGCATTTATCAACGAAAAATCGATGCTCAAGGAAAAGAACAGTTTATCTCTTATAGCACAGCGCAAGGATTACCGAACAACAGTATTCGGGGAATACTGGAAGATAACAACGGTAACTTATGGATCAGTACCAATAATGGACTCTCCTGTTATCATCAGGCAGAGAATCGTTTCATTAACTATACCATACAGGATGGTCTGATTGACACACAGTTTTATTGGAACGCCTCATGCGGTTCTTCTCATGACTTACTCTATTTCGGCAGTGTAGGCGGATTGGTTGCAATCGAAAGTAATCGTCCGGCGATGTCTCTTCCGGCTGCCAAAGTACGTTTCACCCGTCTGCGGATAGGTAATGAAGAAATATTGCCAGGCAGCGAATACCTGTCGGAAGATATTGCTATAACGACGGAACTGAAACTGCATGAAAAAGAGAAATCTTTCTCACTCGAATTTGCAGCGCTCAACTTTGAGTCAAACAATACAGCCATATACAGTTATCGTCTGGTCGGTTTTGACGATAAATGGGTACAGGTTCCGGGCAACCGTCGTTTCGCCAGTTATACGAATTTACCTCCCGGTTCATATACTCTACAGGTCAGATACACTCCTGACGGTGAGAACGAGGGAGAAAACATAACGGAACTGAAGATTACGATTGTACCTTATTTCTATAAGACTGTATGGTTTATTCTATTCATCATCGTATTGTTGTCTGTCAGTGTATGGCAATTCTATCAATGGCGCATCCGTAATCTGAAACGACAGAAAGAATATCTGCACCGCACGGTAGAAGAACGTACTCATGAACTGGAACAGCAAAAGCATCTGTTAGAAAATCAAACGGATGAGCTGTCACGCCAAAACCAGATGCTGATTCAGCAGAATGAGAAAATCACGAGGCAAAAGGCACAACTGATTCGTATGTCCCGTAAAGTGCAGGAATTGACGCTTGACAAGATTTCATTCTTTACGAATATTACCCACGAATTCCGTACTCCGATTACTCTCATTATCGGTCCTATCGAACGTGCGTTGAAATTAAGCTACAATCCGCAAGTCATTGAGCAATTGAACTTCGTGGAACGCAATTCCAAATATCTATTGTCTCTCGTCAATCAGTTGATGGATTTCCGGAAGGTAGAGTCCGGCAAACTGGAGATTGTGAAGACTCGGGGAAATTTTCTGAAATTTATCGATTCACTGATCACTCCGTTTGAAGTATTCGCCCAAGAACGGAACATTGTGCTCAAACGCTATCACCGGATGGAGATACCGGAGATCTTGTACGATGAGGAAGCAATGCGTAAGGTGGTCACCAATCTATTGAGTAACGCTATCAAGTTTACTCCTAACGGAGGAACTGTGTCTCTCTACCTATCTGCTCTTTCCGCCAAGGACGGTGAAAAGGAGACATTGTATATTTGCGTCAAGGACAGTGGTTCGGGCATCCCTGAAGAAGACCTCAACCGGATTTTCAACCGCTTCTACCAGTCGCAGAATCAAGTGAAATACCCGGTATACGGACAAGCAGGCACAGGCATCGGTTTATACCTCTGCAAGCGAATTGTACAAATGCACGGCGGAGAGATCAAAGCATTCAATAACCGTCATGCAGGATGCTCTTTCCGCATCCTCCTCCCCTTGCAACGGGAAGAAGGGAAAGACGAAAAGACAATCATTATTGATCACAACGATTCGTCCGCAATTCCTGTTCAGGATTCCGGCTCTCCAAAAGAGAAAGAAGCTTTAAGTATGCTGGTTGTGGAGGATAATGCTGATATGCGGGGATATATCCGGTCTATTCTTCGTGAACAGTATCATGTACTGGAAGCTGCCAATGGCGAAGAAGCATTACATATACTTAATAGTAATCCAATAGACTTTATTATCAGTGATTTGATGATGCCCGTCATGGACGGAATCGAGCTGTCCCGAAGGGTAAAGGGGACATTTGCCATTTCGCATATTCCTTTCCTGATGCTGACTGCCAAAACCTCACAAGAAGCCCGACTGGAAAGCTATCGCATGGGAGTGGACGAATATCTGCTGAAACCTTTTGATGAGACATTATTATTGACCCGTATTCAGAATATTCTGGAGAACCGGAAACGATATCAACGTAAATTTACGCTTGATATGGACGTGGACGTACTTAATATGGAAGAAGAATCCGGTGATAAGAAGTTCCTCAATCAAGTAATGGAAGTTATCAAAGAGAACTACAAGAACTCCTATTTTGAAGTCAGCGATTTTTGTGAAGCCGTCGGAGTAAGCAAAAGCCTGCTGAACAAAAAACTGCAAAACTTAATCGGTCAGTCCGCCGGACAGTTCATCCGGAATTACAGACTGAACATCGCTCGGGAATTGATTCTGAAGAATCGGGAAACGAAGAATATGAATATAGCGGAAGTTGCCTACGAAGTAGGATTCAATGATCCCAAATATTTTACAAGATGCTTCACGAAACATTTCAATGTGACACCAAGCGCACTGCTGAATAACGAAGAATAACTGATATAAGGGTTGCTATTATGAAACAATGATAGCAGCCCTTCGTCTTAAAATGAGCTCATTTTAAGAGACATCCGTCCGAGATTATACCCAAAGTGTAAAAAAGACACTTATATAGTCGTTTATCCACCTCGAAAATTCATTTGTCCACCTTTAATATACTCATCGGTTGTATTTTTGCGACACTACAACGAGTAGAATTATTGTTGAACCATTAATATCAATATCTATGAAGACAAGGAAATGGCCGTTACTACTTATGGCAATTCTTACCGTTCTCAGCATGAGTTCTTGTCAGGATTGGGGAGAAGCCGACCCACCGGCAGGCAATCAAAAACTTCCGGCAAAGCCGGATACCTCCGCTAAATTAATAGCAGAATTTACATTTGACGAAGATTTCAACTCTACTGCCACCGAAGGCGAAACACCTATATCGGGGGAAGGTTTTGCATACAGTGCAGATCAGGAGATTCCGGAAATCGTACAGGATGACGAAAGAGAAAATGGAGTTATGCACGCCAACGGCGGATATCTCCGCATTCCCAACCCTCTTATCGGTGCAGATATCCAGACAGGAGTCTCATTCAGTTTCTTCGTAAAATCTACTAAAACAGACCATACAGGTGCACTGATCTCTTTCAGTGACGGAACGAACAAACTGTATTTCACTGCAAATGCTTTTCTGAGCTATACCGGCACAGGAGGCTATCTGGACGTAAATGATCCGGAAGTCAGTGTAACGAATGCAATGCCTTACGGGACATGGCATTATGTTGCCATGACTTTCACAGAGAAAGGATACGCCATTTATATCGATGGCACCAAGAAATACGATACCAACAACCATGCCAGCATCAGTTCCGGAAAGACAAGGGCTGTGAGCGTAGGTGACTTCGATTATTCCAATATGATCGATTTATTGTCATCTGCGACCTATATATATTTAGGCTATGGTTCGGATACGGAAACAGCCGAAGCCTGTTATGATGATCTGAAGATCTGGACAAATACTTTCTCGGACAGCGATGCTCAGGGACCGAATATCGGTGGCGGAATACATGTGCCCGATCCTGTTTATAAAGCTACTTTCGAAACGACTACCGGACTACAGATCATTGGCGGTGGCAGCTTTGTTACAGATGATAATAGCGCCTTCGGAACCGTATTCAAGAATATCCCCGGAGGAATGCGTCAGAATTACTTGTTGCTTCCGGAAGATGTAATGTCACATTCTGCCGAAACGAAAGAAATGTCTATCGGTATGTGGGTGAATGCGAAGGATGCCGGAATCTCATCCACTTATATGTGGTCACCATTATTCAGTGCTCACGGGCAGGCACCGGGCATAGCAGGTACTGCCAATACAGACAACTGGCCTATGTTTGCATTGTATGTAAGAGGAACATTACAACTGAATAATGCCGGATGGTGCAACTTTGATGATGCACAGAATGTAAATGGTACCAATGCTCTATATCATGACGCCACTGACTGGTTAGCCGATCACGGGTGGCATTACTATACAGTAACTCTCACCGCTACTTCCGCCAAAGTATATATGGATGGCGAACTGAAGAACGAATGGCAGGTGGCAGGTACCGGAGATAATAATACAATTGAAGGTGCATTCATTTATGGTGCCAACTACAAATACATCACTTTAGGCGGAAATCAGGCGTTCGACTGGGGCGATCCCGATCCGGGATTCATGTTTGACGACTTCGCAGTCTATAACAAAGAATTGTCTCCGGAACAGATCAAACAGATTATGGAAGACAAGACTTTGGCTCTGCCTACTCCTGTCTACATCAATACCTTTGAAGAAGGAGCCGGAGATGCAAAAATCGTAGGTTCGGGCAAAATAGTTTCAGTGGAAGACAAAGGGTTCGGACAAATATTCCAGAATGTAGCCGGTTCTAAAGGCACTAATTATCTGATGTTGCCTCAGGATGCTCTTTCCCACTCCGTAGAATCTCAGGAAGTGAGTATCAGTGTATGGGTGAATGCCAAGAATGCAGGAGCATCGGACGATTATCGCTATTCTCCCCTATTCACGGCATACGGAAACGAGCCGTCGGCAGGATCAGAGAATATATGGCCATTGTTTGTCCTGCAATCCCGCGGACTTGCCCAAATAAACTGTAACGGATGGACAGACTTCACCGCCGCACAAAATGAGAAAGGTGTCAACACCGTTTATTGCTCGGAATATGCAGCAGATGGAATCGTTTGTGAGGAAGACTGGCTGAAGGATCATGAATGGCATCTTTACACAGCCGTTCTCACGTCTACCACCTGTAAAATCTACATTGACGGAGAAGTCGCCAACTCATGGACAGTGTCGGGCAGCGGTGACGGTAATACCATCTCCGGAATATTCACCAACGGTGCAGACTTGAAATACATCTCATTGGGCGGAAACCAGGCATGGACATGGGCTGACCCTGATCCCGGATTTATGTTCGACGACATCGCTATCTACAACAAAGCACTGACAATCGATGAGATACAGGCTATTATGAAAAAGAAAAAGAATTAAACCTTAAAGTTTAGTATACATGAAGAATTTTATACTGATACTCTGCCTCGCCACATTCAGCCAATGGGTGTATGCGCAGAACAAGCAGATCACCGGACGGGTAGTTGATACCAAAGGCGAAGCCGCCATTGGTGCAAGCATACTTGAAAAAGGAACTACAAACGGAACCATTACCGACTTTGACGGTAACTTCAAACTGACGGTCGGACCGAAAGCCGTGTTACAAATCAGTTATATCGGTTATAAGACACAGGAAATACCAGTAGCCAACAAGACGAAACTGAATATCACTATGGAGGAAGACACGGAAGTGCTGGATGAAGTCGTAGTGGTCGGATACGGTGCGCAGAAGAAAGAAAGTGTGGTAGGTGCCATCTCGCAGGTTTCTTCCAAAGAACTGTTGAAATCTCCGGCAGCCAACATTTCACAGGCGATTGCCGGTAAGATTTCGGGTGTAATCACTTCTCAGACTTCCGGTGCGCCGGGGTCTGATGATATGAAGATTTATATCCGTGGCCGTGCTTCTTTCGCAGGAGACAACCAACCGTTGATTCTGGTAGACGGCGTAGAACGTGAGTTCTCACAGATTGCTCCGGATGATATCGAATCGATCTCTACGTTGAAAGATGCTTCCGCTACTGCCGTATATGGTGTACGTGGTGCAAACGGTGTGATGCTGATTACAACAAAGCGCGGTAAGGAACAGAAACCGACTGTCAGCCTGACCGCCAACTGGCAAATACAGTCCCCTACCCGCCAGGATACTTATCTGGATTCTTACAATTCGGTTGTATTGCTGGAAGAAGCGCTGGCTAACGATGGACTGCCTTCTCAATATTCGGCATCCGACATCGAAATGTATAAAAGAGCCTCAGCCGGACAACTTAGCGGAATCGATGCCCTCCTCTACCCGAATGTAGACTGGTATGACACCGTTTTGCGAAACAGTGCACCGGCACAACGCTACAACGTCAATATACAGGGCGGTACCAAACGTATGCGTTACTTTACTTCCGCCGAATATTATAACCAACAGGGATTGTTCAAGGAATTCAGTCAGGACGAATACGGAAACAAGTCAAACTCCAGCTTCAAGCGTTTCGCTTTCCGTGCCAACCTCGACTTCCTGATGACCAAAGACCTGACTCTTTCCGTCAACTTCGGGACACGTTTCGAAGAACGCAGAGGCCCGAACTCGAATGAATCGAGAGACGGAACTTACAGTCAGGCATTTTATGAAATGAATCATACACCGGGATGGTTGTTTCCGGTATCCTATACCGTAGGTGAAGGTGAAGACCAAAAGACATTGTACAGCGGCAGCTCACAATACCAGAATAATATCGTGGCACGTTTTGCCAAAGCCGGTTTCTACCGCTCCACCAATACGATCAATGAAACAAATTTCATTGTGGATTATAAGATGGACTGGCTCACCAAAGGGCTAGCAGCAAAAGGAATGGTATCTTTCGACTACGACGCTTACTATAGGCGTGCTTTCAATGCCGACTTTGCCACTTATGAGTTGAATGACCGTACTAACTACAATTCAATAGACGCCTATACCCAGTTCAATACGGACACGGAACTTGCTTATCTGGGCAATGATCAGACTACTACTTATAAACTTTACATGGAATTCCAGCTGAACTGGGCACGCAAATTCGGGAAACATGATATCACCGCTATGGCACTGTACAACCAGAATGACTACCGTTATCAGGCAGACCTTGCCGAACGCTACCAAGGACTGGTAGGGCGTGCCACATACGGCTACGACGACCGTTACCTGGCAGAAGTCAACTTCGGCTATAACGGTTCGGAAAACTTCATGCGAGGCAGACGCTTCGGTTTCTTCCCTTCTTTCTCCGTAGGATGGAGAATCAGCAACGAAGCTTTCATGAAAGGAACGGAAGACTGGCTGAACAATCTGAAAATCCGTGCATCCTATGGTGAAGTAGGAAACGATGTATACAAAGTGAATGGCGTAAAACAACGTTTCCTGTATCAGGCAGTGTGGACACAGATAGCCAACGACTATCACTTCGGAACAACCGGATATACCGGTATCTATGAAAGCCAGTACCCTAACTATGCAGTGACTTGGGAGCGTGCTCACAAATACAACCTGGGACTGGAATTTGGTTTATGGAACGGACTGTTGAACGGTAATATCGACGTATTCTACGAAAAGAGAAACGATATCCTGACTCCTTACCTCACCCGTCCGCAATGGGTAGGCGTCAATATGGCTGCCGGCAATCTGGGAGAGACCAACAACAAGGGCTTCGAAATCGAACTGAAACATGCGAACCATATCGGAAAGGACTTTACCTATAATGCAAGTCTGACTTTCTCACACGCCCGCAATGAAATCCGGAACATGGACGAACCCGCCACAAAGACAGCTTATCGCAAACAGGAAGGTCATCCGATCAACCAATACTTCGGTCTGGTGTGCGATGGTTTTGTGACCCAAGCCGACTTGAACAATCCCGATTTTCCGGTTTCTACTTTCGGCAATGTACAGGTAGGTGACCTGAAATACCGTGATATGAACGGAGACGGATTTATCGATAGCCGTGATGAAACATTTATCGGCTATAGCGATGTTCCCGAAAACACTTACGCCTTGTCTCTGGGATGCGAATACAAAGGCATCGGATTCAGCATCATGTTTCAGGGAGTAGATCATGTTTCCAGATATTATGATGCGGAAGCAATGTACGCTTTCGTGAATGGCGGTAAGGTAAAAGAACATCATCTGAACCGCTGGAATCCCAACCAGTCGGAAGCATACAACCTTACCCATGCCAGTTATCCGCTGCTCCATTATGACAGCTACGGCGACCATAACCAGCGTAAAAACTCGTTCTTCCTGAAAAACGGTAACTTCCTTCGTCTGAAGAATATCGAACTAAGCTACTCGCTTCCGGCCCGATGGATCAGAAAAGTAGCCATGAACGAATGCCGCGTCTATGTAAATGCAAACAATCTCATCACGTGGGATAAACTGGATGGTCTTTGCGATCCGGAAAGTGAAGGTTCCAACCGTTACCCAATTATGAAGACTGTGAACTTTGGTGTAAACATTAAATTCTAACAGATATAAGACATGAAAAAGACAATCATATATACCGCCTTTTGGTTGGCAACCGCCGGAATCGCCCTGACTTCCTGTGAAGATATATTCGGTGGTTTTCTGGACAAACAGCCCAGCAACGAACTGACAGAAGAAGAGGTATTCAGCCAATGGACTACTACCCGTGAGTTCCATTTCGATACTTACAACTTCCTGCGCCACGGTGCCTGCCGCATCAACAACTCATGGATGGATGCAGCTACCGACTTAGCCGAAACCAGCTACGCCAGCGGCGGCACGCGTACAAGTTTCAACATCGGTAACTATTATGCCAGCGGTGCCGCCACTGAACTCACCGGCACATGGGAACACTATTACCGGGGTATCCGCAAATGCAATATGCTGTTAAAGAACATCGACGACGTGCCCAAAGCTACGGATGACTCGGAAGAAGCACACGCTACCTATGTGAAACAATACAAGGCGGAAGCTCATTTCCTCCGTGCTTATTTCTACTGGGAAATGTTTCTCCGCTACGGTCCCGTCCCCCTGGTTACAGATGTACTCGATCCGGACGGAGACTTGCTCAGCAACTATACCACCCGCCCTTCCTTGAAAGAATATGTAGTTGACTTCATTCTGAAAGAACTGAAAGATTGCGAAGAAGGATTGATGGATAAAGCTACTTCTGCCGAATCGGGCAACCCCGGACGTATCAGCCAGCCAATGGCACGTGCACTGTATTCACGTGTCATGCTCTACATGGCAAGCGACCGTTTCAGAAGTGAATCGGGTATCAGCTGGCAGCAAGCCGCCGATGCAGCGCAAAGCTTCATGACGGATTACGGAACACTCTACGGACTCTACACGACTGATACCGATCCGAAGACATGCTATACCAACGCCATCCTGAAGAACGCACATGACGAGAAAAATAATGAAACGATCTTCTGGCGTAATGATGTAGCTGTAGGATGGGGAGCGATCTATAACGATACGCCGGTAGGCGAAGGCGGCAACGGAGGTTTGTGCCCGTCACAGAATTTAGTGGATATGTACGATATGGCAAACGGACAGTCTCCTTTCAGCAGTTATGATGAAACCAGCGCCCCTGTTTATAATGGAACAGCCACTCCAGCCATCAACAACGCCAGCGGATACAAGAGCAATGATCCTTACAGCAATCGTGATCCGCGTCTGGCGGCAACCGTGCTCTACAACGGTGTGAACTGGGGTAATGGCATAATTAATGTACTTAAAGGACAACGGGATAACCCGCAAGGAAATGCAAATGCAACGCCGACCGGATACTATACCCGCAAGTATATTCCGGAAGTGATCCTGAACAATAACCATACCGGCAGCAACTACCGTAACTGGATTATCATCCGCTATGCGGAAATCTTATTGAACTATGCAGAAGCCTTGAATGAAGCTGGTGGGTCACGTGCGGACGTACTGAACGCCATCCAGCCTCTCCGCGACCGTGTAGGGATGACTGCCAAACTCACAAACCGCAGCGATCTTCAGACCATTGCCGACCGCCGTAACTTCATCCGCAAGGAACGTACCGTCGAACTCGCTTTTGAAGATCATCGCGCATGGGACGTACGTCGCTGGAATGTAGCGGAAAAAGCATTGGCACGTCCTGTCTACGGAATGGAGGTTACCAAGGAAAACGGAAAGTTTGTCTATACACGTAAAGTTGCCCAGAACCGGGTATTTACGGAGAAAATGTATCTCTACCCGATACCGGAAGGAGAAGTATGGAAAACGAATATCGAAAACAACCCGGGTTGGAACAATTAACTGAATGAATATGCAACCGATGAAATTAAATAACATACAGACAGGATTCAAAAGAATCCTACTCACCGTAGCCACAGCTTTCATGCTGGGCAACGGATGGGCGCAAGATGCTAAAGTCCTGAAAGGACGAATCGTAAATGCAGAGGGTGAACCTATCGCAGGTGCGGTGGTCAACGTAGCGGAAGCAAGCCGCATCGCACTCTCGGACAAGGACGGTTTCTTCACTTTGAAGAATGTAAAACCTGCCGATGAGCTTTATGTAAGCAGCGTAGGCTATCTGCCGGCAACAGCCATTGCCGACTTTGATGAGAACTTCAAGATTGTTATGGATGCCGACCTGGATGAATATGCTCATACGACTCCGCTTCCTTTCAACCGCAAACCCAAGAAGTTTGTGACAGAGTCCACCTCCATCGTCACCGGAGAAGAACTGGAAAACCATCCGGTAACCGTTTTGCAGAATGCGTTTACCTCCACTGTCACCGGTGTAGAGACGTATGAGGCGCAATCCGAACCGGGATGGAGTGAAACGGCTATGTATATCCGTGGCATCCGTACCATGAATGCCAGCGCACGCAGTCCGCTGATCATCGTTGACAATGTGGAACGTGACCTCTCATTCCTCGATGCCTACCCTATTGAATCGATTACGATATTGAAGGATGCCGCCGCCACCGCTATCTATGGAATGCGTGGAGCCAACGGCGCAATACTCGTAACGACCAAACGCGGAGAAACCGGTAAGACTAAAATCAACTTCACACAAGAAGTCGGCTTCCAGACTATTGCCGGAATTCCCGAAAGCCAGAACTCTTATAACTATGCGCTGAGCCGTAATCAGGCACGATATCTGGACGGATTAAGTCCCGAATATTCCGATGAAGACCTGGAATACTACCGTCGTGTCTGCAACGGTGAGCAGTTGGAAGGAATGGCCAAATACAAATACTTCAATACGAACTGGCACGACACCATGCTACGGGATGCAGCTCCGCAATACCGTACCAACCTGTCTGTCAGCGGCGGTAATGCACGTGCACGCTACTATGTCTCCTTCTCTTATCTCCGCCAGGAAGGTTTGTTCGACACCAAATGGACGGAATGGAACGAAGGCTACAGCACACAGGAAGTATTGAACCGCTACAACCTGCGTTCGAACATCGACATCGATGTAAACAAGTTCCTGAATGTATCGATGGACTTGGGCGGACGTATCGACAATATCTCCCAACCGGGCATTGACGTATGGAACCTCTTTACCTGGGGAGCCGGCGAAAATCTTCCGGTGTATCCCGTATTCTGCCCGAACGGTGAATTCTTTATGCCAACCAGCAGCGACAGTAAAAACGGTGCCGCACAAATCGCCGGACGTGGTGTGGAGCAGAACCGCCGCCGTAACCTCTATACAACCGTAACGGCTACCGGAAACCTGGATGCCCTCGTTCCCGGACTGAAAGCCAAGATGACGTTCAGTTTCGACTCTTACGAAACATTCCAGAAGGTGCAGCAAGCCGATGTCAATGTCTACTACTATAACTATATGGCTGATGTCAACGACCCGTCGGAATATACATACCAACGCATGAGAACGTACAAAGCATTGCCCAATGCCACCACTTCTCCACGTGACTATTACTATAATCTCAATATGAACGGCGGACTGGCATACGAACATACATTCGGCAAACATGCCATCAATGCCCAGGCTTTTATCCGTACTTATCAGAATGTAGTACGCGGACAGGAATCATCCAACCGCTACCTCTCTTACAATGCACAGGCTACATATGTATATAACAACCGATATATCCTTTCCGGTAATATCTCCCGCATGGGCAGTGATAATTATGCCGACGGCGAACGCTTCGGAACATTCCCCGGCGGTTCCGTGGGATGGGTACTTTCCGAAGAATCATGGCTGAAGAACTCGTTCGTGAATCTCCTGAAACTCCGCGCATCCTATGGACGGGCAGGACAAGCCGTAACAGGCGTCAGCCGCTACCCGTACCAAGGTACATTCACCGAAGGAGGCGGATATAATTTCGGTACTTCCCAATCTTACACGGAAGGTGTATATGAATCGACAGCCGGCAACAAGAATATCAAATGGGAAATCTCAGATATGGCAAACTTCGGCGTTGACTTCGACTTGTGGAACAAGAAAATCTACGGTTCTGTGGACTTCTTCAAGGAATGGCGTTCCAATATTCTGGTATCCCGTTCCACCGTGCCCAGCTTATTCGGTGTAAACGCTCCGCAAGACTCTTACGGCAAGGCCGAAACGAAAGGTTTTGAGATCACTTTAGGACATAGCAACCGGATCGGTGATTTCGAATACTATATCGACGGTATGCTGACCTTCAACACCAACAAGATCACCGAAATGGATGAACTGACTCCCGATTACGCTTATCAGGCAAGAACCGGCAACCGGATCGACCAAAGCCAGCTCCTGATCTGGAAACAATGGGCCAGTAATCCCGACCTGATTCCGGAGTCGTATGAAGATGCCGTTGCCAATCCTCAGAAATATCCGTGGAACGCTGCCGGTAAATACAAGCTCGGCAATGCCGTATTCCAGGATACGAACGGCGACCGTAAAATAGACAGCTACGACAAAGTACCGACCGGATACACGAATATTCCGGAATTAATCCCGACCATCCGTTTAGGTTTCAGTTGGAAAGGGTTCGATGCACGTGCCGTACTGACTGCCTATCTGAACCGTACCGTGCCCTGCCGTGAGAATATGGACTATGGTTTCGGCTGGGGAGGTACTTCCACTCACGAAATCACCAATACATGGGGATATTATACCGATGATCCGACAGACCCGCGCAATATCAACGCCAAATATCCGCGTTTGTCTACTTCCTTCAGTGACCTCGACCGGAACTATCCATACAATGAGTCTACCATCTGGGTAGTCAACGGAGACTTCCTTTCATTGCGCAATGTGGAAGTCGGCTACTCGCTTCCTGCACGATTGATTTCTAAAGTCAATATGACGAAATGCCGTCTTTACTTCAGCGGCTACAACCTGTGCAACTGGAGCCATCTGCCTAAAGGCTTTGATCCGGAAAACCCGACCAACTATATCTGGGCATATCCCAAGACACGTTCATTTACGTTCGGTGTGAATATCGGATTCTAATCATTCAATAAAACAGCAAAGAATTATGAAAAGAATATCAACTTATATAGCTACTCTGGTCCTCGCACTCGCAGGCAGTTCGTGCAGCGACTACCTCGACAAAGAGTACGATGCCTCCTTGTCTGAAAAGAAAGTGTTCAATAACCAGAACCTGACACGCGAGTTCCTCGCCAACATCTACACGAATCTGCCGGACGGACTGGCGCCACTGTCGGACGACCAGTTCACAGGTGCTTCACGTGACTGTATGACGGATAATGCAGTGACCTGCTGGGGACTTCATTATTATACAAAGATCGGCAGCGACGGATACACCGCCGGCGACCATCCCCTGCTGGGCTTCTGGAACACCGACTTATACGGGATTCGGAAATGTAATATGTTTCTGAAGAACGCCAAGGCATCCGTAGTAGGAAATACGGAGAAAGACGGCGACGACAACCGCCTTTACGACCGTTACTGCGCAGAAGCCAGACTGCTTCGCGCTATCTTCCATTTCGACTTAATCTGCTGGTTCGGCGCTGCCCCTGTCATTGCGGAAGATGAATCCGGCGAACCGATCATCTTCGACTTGTCCGATCCTTCGGCAATGAACATGTTCCGTACTCCCGCTGCCGAAGCACTTGAATGGGTAGCCGACCAATGCGACCAGATCAAAAACCAGCTCCCTTTCCGCTACAGCGATGAAGCATCCAACTGGGGACGTGTCAACGGAGCCGCCGCTTATGCTTTAAAGGCAAGAGCCCTGCTCTACCGTGCTTCCAAACTGAACAATCCGGACGGCAACACCGCATACTGGGCGAATGCGGCGCAGGCAGCAGCCGACTTCATCACTCAGAATAACAAGCAAAGTTACCCTTACCGACTGTACAATACGGGAAATCCGGAGAATGACTATTACGAATGTTTCACGACCAATCCGGTATACAACAATGAAATTATCCTTGCACGCTCTGTATGGAATACCAATCAGGTAGAAAAAGTATTCCTGCCGGTAGGCTTTACCGGTTCTTTCTCCGGAAACGGACGTACCAACCCGACACAGAATCTGGTGGACGCTTACGAAATGAGCAACGGCAAACGGATCGATGAGAACGGCAGTACCTACGATGCCGCCAATCCGTATAAAGACCGTGACCCGCGTCTGGCACAAACCATCTTCTATCAAGGCATGATGTGGGGACGTGCCGACAAAGAAGAAAGACGTGCCATCGACGTACGCTACAACTCGGATGCGGACAAAGGAGTGGATTACACCTCAGCCATGGGAGGCACCTACACCGGATACTATCTGAAAAAGTTCGTGAATAACATTTCCTGCAAAGAACCGGCCACCTATCCTCACGCATGGATGATTTTCCGTTATGGCGAAATTCTGCTGAATGCCGCCGAAGCCTATAATGAAGCGGAAGGTCCTGCCAAGGCATACAGTTACATCAATGAGGTACGCGCCCGTGCCGGTATGCCGGCCTACGCAGATATGTCGCAAAGTGAACTCCGCGAACGTATCCGCAACGAGAGACGCATCGAACTGGCTTTCGAAGATCATCGTTTCTTCGATGTACGCCGCTGGAAACTATATGACAATGTAACCTCTACGGGAGAAACCGGAAAGCCCCGTTACAACCAGTTGCTGAATCTTTATGGAGTGAAGGTCACCGGCAACGCAGATACTCCCTCCTATACCTTCGGACTGGCAGAAACGGTCAATTCACGCACGTTTGTCAATCCCAAGAGTTACTACTTCCCGATACCTGCCAACGAAGTGAAACGGGCCCCCAATCTGGGACAGAATCCGGGATGGGACACCGGAAGCGCTTCTAACGAATAAACATCAAAACGATCTAAAAAAAGAAAGACTGAGATATGAAATACTTAAAGACCATCTATCTTCTACTCTGTTGCACGCTCGCCCTGGCAGCGTGCAGCGACGACGATGAAAACTCTGCATCAGGAGCTTTAAGCATCACAACGCCGGCATATACGAATGTGGGTTACAACAAAGTTACCTTATCCGCCAATATCAGCGGAACGGAAGGAGTGAATATCGTCAAACGGGGATTCTGTTACGGCACGGCATCCCATCCGGACATTTATGACACGACCTCCGAAGTCAGAGGATCGGAAATCAGTACGACCCTGACCGGCCTGACTCCACAAACAAGGTACTACGTAAGAGCTTTTGTCACCCTTTACAACGAAGAGCCCAGATACTCGGAGGAAACTTCTTTCACGACTCCCGCCGAGACACTGAGCGATGAACTGGCAGCGTACGAAGCACCCACGTATGTAGACGACTACACAAGTTTCTCAGCCTGGAGCAACCGTTATGACTGGAACCTTGCCAACGTACACGACCCTACGGTAATGAAAGCCGATGACGGATATTACTATATGTATCAGACAGACGCTTCTTACGGCAACGCGCACAGCGGAAACGGACACTTCCACGCACGGCGTTCCAAAGACCTCGTAAACTGGGAGTACCTGGGAGCAACTATGAGTGAAACGCCCCCGACATGGATCAAAGAAAAGCTGAATGCCTACCGTCAGGAGATGGGACTGGAACCGATTGACAATCCGTCTTACGGATACTGGGCACCTGTTGCACGAAAAGTATCGAACGGAAAATACCGTATGTATTATTCCATCGTAATCACGAACTACATCCAAACCGGAAAACCGGAAATTGAGAACAACGGCAACTTTGACGGTTCATGGACCGAACGCGCGTTTATCGGACTGATGGAAACTTCCGATCCGGCAAGTAATATATGGGAAGACAAAGGATTCGTTGTCTGCTCTGCCAGCGATAAGGGAAAGACGGATTATGGGCGCAGCAGCATCAATGACTGGGAAGGGTATTTTAAAATCAATGCGATCGACCCTACTTATATAATAACGGAAAATGGCGAACACTGGCTGATCTATGGTTCATGGCACAGCGGTATCGCTGCCCTACAGGTAAATCCGGAAGACGGCAAACCGCTGAATGCTTTGGGAAATCCCTGGGACATCACAGGGGAAGACAATTCGGGTTATGGAAAGATAATCGCCACACGTGGCACCAGCCGCTGGCAGGCATCCGAAGGTCCCGAAGTGATCTATCGTGACGGTTATTACTATCTGTTCCTGGCTTACGGTTCACTGTCGGTAGAATATAATACACGTGTCTGCCGTTCTAAAAACATCGACGGCCCTTATGTAGACATACACGGAAATTCCGCTATGGGAAGCGCGCAACTATATCCGATACTGACTGCTCCTTACCGGTTCGACAACAGCTACGGCTGGGTAGGAATTTCCCATTGCGGCATCTTCGATGACGGAGCCGGCAACTGGTTCTATACTTCACAAGGACGTTTCCCTGTGAACGTAGGCGGCAATGAATACTCCAACGCCATCATGATGGGACATGTACGCAGCATCCGCTGGGATGCCAACGGCTGGCCTCTCGTTATGCCCGAACGTTACGGAGCCGTTCCGCAAGCGCCTATCACGGAAAATGAAATAGCCGGAGACTGGGAACATCTGGCATTGACCACCAGTACGGGCACCCAACGAACGTCCGAAACGATGACTTATGATCTCGGTACGCATAAGATAACTTCCGGCAGCTGGAAAAATGCTACATGGACATTTGATGCAGCGACTCAAACCATCACGACAAGCGCCGGAGTAGTACTCTATCTGCAACGTGAAGTCGACTGGGAAGCCAGTCCGCGGACACATACGATTGTGTATGCGGCCCAGGGTAATCAAAAGACATATTGGGGGAAGAAACTCCAATAACCCTCTATAGAAAAATAAATATGTGTTTTGCTGTCACCGTCACAAAGCAGAGCATAACTCGCTTATAATAAAGAAGTAAAGCAGTGACAGCAACTAGTGACAGCACTGTGATGGCAATTTTTGCTGTCACAGTGCTCTATATCTACCGGACTTTGCCGACAGGTCATGCGTAGGTCCATTCGTTTCCATATGCCGGAACCAACAGTTCCAAGCGGATGAAACTCTAGTTTCAAGCAGAGGAAACTTTAGTTTCAAACTGAAGAAACTTTAGTTTCAAGCTGGTGAAACTCTGGTTCCAAGCCCCAGAAACTATCCAGCTCTATATAGAAAGAGAAAATGCAATATAACGATCCCGCTCCGAAGACAGGAACATGCGATAGTTTTATACGTAACAGTAAAGTTCTTATCCTTTTATGTTGCACAACATATAAGAGTGTATTTGATACACCAAACAAAAGTGTTACTTTTACACCCAAAATAAGATAAGCATCTCATTTACATTAAAAATAAAACCATGAAAAAACATTTTCTAATTGCAGGAATTGCCGCGCTGATGCTTGCCGCGTGCAATAACAAGCCGGCTTCCGAGCTGACTTTATCCGGTCTTGACCCGGCAAAATTTCAAACAGAAGTGAACAATGCCCAAACAGCTCTTTATACCTTAAAGAATAAGGCGGGTATGGAAGTATGCATCACTAACTTCGGCGGACGCATCGTGTCCATCATGGTGCCCGACAAGAACGGCAAGATGCAGGATGTAGTTTTAGGTTTTGACAGCATTGCTGATTATATTAATGTACCCAGTGATTTCGGTGCTTCTATCGGCCGTTACGCCAACCGCATCAACCAAGGGCGTTTTGTACTGGACGGAGATACCATCCAACTGCCGCAAAACAACTTCGGCCACTGCCTGCACGGAGGCCCGAAAGGATGGCAATACCAAGTATACGAAGCCAACCTTATCGATCCGACAACACTGGAACTGACTCTTATCTCTCCGGACGGTGACGCGAATTTCCCCGGAAATGTGACTGCTAAAGTAACCTATCAACTGACAGATGACAACGCCATCGACATCAAGTACAGCGCTACTACCGACAAAAAGACAATCATCAACATGACCAACCACTCTTACTTCAATCTGGCTGGTGATCCATCAAAAACATCGACAGACAACATCATGTATGTAAATGCAGATTACTATACTCCGGTAGACAGCACCTTCATGACAACCGGCGAAATCGCTCCGGTCAAAGATACTCCGATGGACTTCACTACTCCGAAAGCGGTAGGCAAAGATATCAACAACTACGACTTCGTCCAACTCAAGAACGGCAACGGATATGATCACAACTGGGTGCTCAACACCAAAGGTGACATCTCGCAGGTAGCTGCCAGACTGACGTCTCCCGAAACCGGAATCACATTGGAAGTATATACCAACGAACCGGGTATTCAGGTATACACAGGTAACTTCCTCGACGGAACCGTAAGCGGAAAGAAAGGCATCGTTTACAACCAACGTGCTTCTGTCTGCCTCGAAACACAACACTACCCCGACAGCCCCAACAAAGCCGACTGGCCGTCCGTTGTGCTGGAACCGGGACAAACGTACAACAGCGAATGTATCTTTAAATTCTCGACAGAGAAATAATATTAACTTATAAATCAAATTTATTGTGGAAGCATTAGATTGGCTAGTAATTGGAGTCTTCTTTTTGGCTCTGATAGGTATTATTGTTTGGGTAGTCAGACAAAAACAAAATGACTCGGCAGATTATTTCTTAGGCGGACGTGACGCAACATGGCTTGCGATCGGTGCCTCTATCTTCGCATCAAACATCGGCTCGGAACACTTGATCGGACTGGCGGGAGCAGGAGCTTCAAGCGGTATGGCGATGGCTCACTGGGAAATTCAGGGATGGATGATCCTGATTCTGGGATGGGTATTCGTACCTTTCTATTCACGAAGCATGGTATACACGATGCCGGAATTTCTGGAACGCCGTTACAATCCTCAGTCACGTACCATCTTATCGGTCATCTCACTGGTAAGTTATGTATTGACCAAGGTAGCAGTGACAGTATATGCCGGCGGACTGGTATTCCAGCAAGTATTCGGCATCAAGGAACTCTGGGGAATCGACTTCTTCTGGATTGCCGCCATCGGACTGGTTGTTCTCACTGCACTATATACGATCTTCGGTGGTATGAAATCGGTACTTTATACTTCTGTACTTCAGACTCCGATTCTTCTGTTAGGCTCGTTGATTATCCTTGTGCTCGGTTTCAAAGAACTGGGAGGCTGGGACGAAATGATGAGAGTGTGCGGTGCTGTGACGGTAAACGATTATGGTGACACCATGACCAATCTGATCCGCAGCAACGATGATGCGAACTTCCCTTGGCTGGGTGCACTTATCGGTTCTGCCATTATCGGTTTCTGGTACTGGTGTACTGACCAGTTCATCGTACAACGTGTACTTTCCGGAAAGAATGAAAAAGAGGCTCGTCGCGGTACTATCTTCGGCGCTTACCTGAAGCTGTTGCCTGTATTCCTGTTCCTGATTCCGGGTATGATTGCTTTCGCATTACATCAGAAATATATCGGTGCCGGTGGCGAAGGTTTCCTCCCAATGCTTGCCAATGGTACTGCCAACGCTGACGCCGCCTTCCCTACTCTGGTAGCTAAATTGCTTCCTGCCGGTGTGAAAGGTCTGGTAGTATGCGGTATCCTCGCTGCCTTGATGAGTTCGCTGGCTTCACTGTTCAACTCATCTGCCATGTTGTTTACAATCGATTTCTACAAACGCTTCCGTCCGGAGACTCCGGAAAAGAAACTGGTGGGTATTGGTCAGATAGCAACTGTAGTGATCGTAATCCTCGGTATTCTCTGGATTCCTATCATGCGTAGCGTAGGTGATGTACTTTATACTTATTTGCAGGACGTTCAGTCTGTATTGGCTCCGGGTATTGCCGCTGCCTTCCTGCTGGGTATCTGCTGGAAACGTACTTCCGCACAAGGTGGTATGTGGGGATTGATCGCCGGTATGATCATCGGTCTGACTCGTCTGGGTGCCAAAGTATATTACAGCAACGCAGGTGAAGTGGCAGATTCTACCTTCAAATATTTGTTCTACGATATGAACTGGCTGTTCTTCTGCGGATGGATGTTCCTGTTCTGTATCATCGTAGTCATCGTAGTCAGCCTTGCCACGGAAGCTCCGACAGCTGAAAAGATTCAGGGACTGGTATTCGGTACGGCAACGAAAGAACAAAAAGCGGCTACCCGCGCAAGCTGGGATCACTGGGATATCATTCATACAGTAATCATCCTTGCTATCACAGGTGCCTTCTACTGGTATTTCTGGTAATTAAATAAATTCATTCAAACGATGAAAAACTATTATAGTTCGAATCCTACCTTCTATCTCGGTATCGACTGCATCATCTTCGGTTTTAATGAAGGCGAAATAAGCCTGCTGCTGCTGAAGAGAAACTTCGAACCGGCAATGGGCGAATGGTCACTGATGGGAGGATTCGTGCAAAAAGACGAAAGCGTGGACGACGCTGCCAAACGTGTACTGGCTGAACTTACAGGTTTGGAAAACGTATACATGGAACAGGTGGGAGCCTTCGGCGCCATCGACCGCGATCCGGGCGAAAGGGTAGTTTCGATTGCCTACTATGCGCTGATCAACATCAATGAGTACGACCGCGAACTGGTTCAGAAGCACAATGCTTACTGGGTAAACATCAACGAACTCCCCGCACTGATTTTCGACCATCCGGAGATGGTCGATAAAGCACGGGAGATGATGAAACAGAAAGCATCTGTCGAGCCTATCGGATTCAATCTGTTGCCGAAACTGTTCACACTGTCCCAACTGCAAAGTCTCTACGAAGCTATTTACGGCGAACCGATGGACAAACGGAATTTCCGCAAGCGTGTCGCAGAAATGGACTTTATCGAAAAGACGGATAAAATCGATAAACTGGGTTCCAAACGGGGTGCAGCCTTGTATAAATTCAACGGCAAAGCCTACCGCAAGGACCCGAAATTTAAATTATAATCAATATGCTGGAAGAACTGAAAGAAAAAGTATTTCATGCCAATCTCGAATTGGTAAAGCATGGATTAGTCATCTTTACATGGGGAAATGTTTCTGCCATCGACCGTGAAACGGAACTGGTAGTCATCAAACCCAGTGGAGTCAGTTATGATGATATGAAAGCGGAAGATATGGTAGTAGTGGACCTGGATGGCAAAGTCGTCGAAGGACGGCTGAAGCCATCCTCAGATACTCCTACTCACGTGGTACTCTACAAAGCATTCCCCGAAATCGGCGGAGTGGTGCATACCCACTCTACTTATGCTACCGCATGGGCGCAGGCCGGTTGTGATATTCCCAATATCGGGACAACTCACGCTGACTATTTCCATGATGCAATCCCCTGCACAGCGGATATGACGGAAGCTGAAGTAAAAGGTGCCTATGAACTGGAAACCGGAAACGTGATCGTAAAACGTTTCGAAGGCCTGAACCCTGTACATACACCGGGAGTATTGGTCAAGAATCATGGTCCTTTCTCTTGGGGAAAAGACGCACACGATGCCGTACACAATGCAGTAGTGATGGAACAAGTTGCCAAAATGGCAAGCATTGCTTATGCCGTGAATCCCAATTTAACAATGAACCCGCTGCTGGTAGAGAAACACTTCAGCCGCAAGCATGGTCCGAACGCTTACTACGGACAATAAAATAATTGACAATTGACAGTTGACAATTGACAATTAATGCGAGAGGACATGAAGGATAATGTAGTAAAAGATAAAAGTTTGGAGTTCGCTGTTCGGATTGTGAATTTATATAAGTTTTTAGTAAATGAACAAAAGGAGTTTGTGATGAGTAAGCAAATATTGCGATCCGGGACCAGTATTGGTGCCAATATTCGTGAGGCTGAGCAAGCACAAAGTCGGGCTGATTTTATTAATAAGCTGAATATAGCACTTAAGGAAGCGAACGAAACAGAGTATTGGCTGGAATTATTGATTAGAACAGAGTATATCACTCGGGAACAATATGAGAGCATCAATAATGACAGCACAGAAATAAACAAATTATTAATATCTATAATTAAAACAACAAAAAACAATTAATAATAACCCGCAATTGCCATTTGACTTTCGACATTCTCTCATTGTCAATTGTCAATTGTCAATTGTCAATTCAATAAATTATGAATAACGTATTTGATCAGTATGAAGTATGGTTCGTAACAGGAGCACAGCTCTTGTACGGAGGTGATGCAGTAATCGCAGTAGACGCACACTCTAACGAAATGGTTAACGGTCTGAATGAATCGGGCAAACTTCCTGTTAAAGTAGTATACAAAGGAACGGCCAACTCTTCTAAAGAGGTGGAAGCTGTATTCAAAGCAGCCAACAACGATGACAAATGTGTAGGCGTCATCACTTGGATGCATACTTTCTCTCCTGCTAAAATGTGGATTCATGGTCTGCAACAATTAAAGAAACCATTGCTGCACCTGCATACTCAATTCAACAAGGAAATTCCTTGGGATACAATGGATATGGACTTTATGAATCTGAACCAGTCAGCTCACGGCGACCGCGAGTTCGGACATATCTGTACCCGTATGCGCATCCGTCGCAAAGTAGTGGTAGGCTACTGGAAAGAAGAAGAAACATTGCATAAGATTGCTGTCTGGATGCGTGTTTGCGCAGGTTGGGCTGACTCTCAGGATATGCTGATCATCCGTTTCGGCGATCAGATGAATAATGTAGCCGTAACCGATGGTGACAAGGTAGAAGCAGAACAACGCATGGGCTATCATGTAGATTATTGCCCGGCAAGCGAGCTGATGGAATATCACAAAGATATCAAAAATGCTGATGTAGATGCTTTGGTAGCTACTTACTTCAATGATTACGATCACGACGCTTCTCTGGAAGACAAATCAACCGAAGCTTATCAGAAAGTATGGAATGCTGCCAAAGCCGAGCTTGCTCTCCGTGCTATCCTCAAAGCGAAAGGCGCCAAAGGATTCACTACCAACTTTGACGATCTGGGTCAGACTGACGGTAGCTATTTCGATCAGATTCCGGGACTGGCTTCTCAACGCCTGATGGCAGAAGGCTACGGATTCGGTGCTGAAGGTGACTGGAAATCGGCTGCTCTTTATCGTACTGTATGGGTAATGAATCAAGGACTTCCGAAAGGCTGTTCATTCCTCGAAGACTATACACTGAACTTTGATGGTGCCAACAGTTCTATCCTACAGTCACATATGTTGGAGATCTGTCCGCTTATCGCAGCTAACAAGCCTCGTCTGGAAGTACACTTCCTCGGCATAGGTATCCGTAAGAGCCAGACTGCCCGTCTTGTGTTCACTTCAAAGACAGGAACAGGCTGCACCGCAACTGTAGTGGATATGGGTAACCGTTTCCGTCTGATCGTAAACGATGTAGAATGTATCGAACCGAAACCACTTCCGAAATTGCCGGTTGCTTCCGCACTCTGGATTCCGATGCCTAACCTCGAAGTAGGCGCAGGCGCATGGATTCTGGCCGGTGGAACTCACCACTCTTGCTTCTCATACGACTTGACAGCAGAATACTGGGAAGATTATGCAGAAATCGCAGGCATCGAAATGGTACATATCAATAAAGATACGACTATCAGCTGCTTCAAGAAAGAACTGCGCATGAATGAAGTATATTATATGCTGAACAAAGCGCTTTGCTAAAAACCAATCACTGAGTCCACTTAAAAAAATCGGTACCATCTCCATTCTCCTCCTTCCCGAAGAGGAGTACCCATAGGGGGAGGTGGTAGGTAAATAATAAATTCCTTATTATCAACATACCGCGTGTGTACCTACCGCCCCGCCTTTTGAAAGTAGACTCAGTCTTTGTTCTCCACACTTATTGTTATACCTTAAAATATCGGTTTCAACATGAAATTAGATGCAAAATCAACCATCGAGACAGGTAAAGCCATCCTTGGCATAGAACTCGGTTCGACACGAATAAAAGCTGTTCTGATTGACCAGGAAAACAAACCTATCGCTCAAGGCAGCCACACTTGGGAAAACCAACTGGTCAACGGACTTTGGACTTACAGCATTGATGCCATCTGGTCCGGACTGCAAGATTGCTACGCCGACCTCCGTTCCAACGTGAAGAAATTATACGACACAGAGATCGAAATACTGGCAGCCATCGGTGTCAGCGCCATGATGCATGGTTACATGCCTTTCAATGAAAAAGAAGAAATCCTCGTGCCTTTCCGCACTTGGAGAAATACCAATACAGGCCGTGCAGCGGCGGAATTATCCGAATTATTTGTCTATAACATCCCGTTGAGATGGAGCATTTCTCATTTGTACCAGGCTATTCTAGACAACGAAGCGCACGTCAAAGACATCAAGTTCCTGACAACTCTTGCAGGTTATGTACATTGGCAAATAACAGGCGAAAAGGTGTTGGGCATTGGTGACGCATCGGGTATGCTCCCCATAGATCCGACTACCAACAACTATTCCGCCGAAATGGTGGCCAAATTCGACAATCTGATTGCTTCGAAAGAATACAGTTGGAAACTGGAAGACATTCTGCCCAAAGTATTGTCGGCTGGTGAAAATGCCGGTGTCCTCACACCGGAAGGCTGTAAAAAGCTCGATGCATCGGGTCATCTGAAAGCAGGAATACCGGTCTGCCCGCCGGAAGGAGACGCAGGCACCGGCATGGTAGCAACCAACGCTGTCAAACAACGCACCGGCAACGTATCGGCAGGTACTTCTTCTTTCTCTATGATCGTATTGGAAAAAGAATTGTCGAAGCCATACGAAATGATCGACATGGTCACCACTCCCGACGGAAGCCTCGTAGCCATGGTACATTGCAACAACTGTACTTCGGATCTTAACGCATGGGTCAACCTGTTCAAAGAATACCAGGAACTTCTGGGTATACCTGTAGATATGGATGAACTCTATGGCAAACTTTATAACATTGCCCTTACCGGTGATGCCGATTGCGGTGGCCTCCTCTCCTACAACTACATTTCAGGTGAACCCGTTACGGGACTTGCCGAGGGAAGACCTTTGTTCGTACGTTCGGCCAATGACAAGTTCAACCTTGCAAACTTTATGCGGGCTCATTTGTACGCCTCAGTCGGAGTTCTCAAGATTGGCAACGACATCCTGTTCAACGAAGAAAAGATCAAAGTCGACAGAATCACAGGTCACGGAGGATTGTTCAGAACCAAAGGAGTCGGTCAAAGAGTACTTGCAGCAGCCATCAACTCGCCCATATCTGTTATGGAAACAGCCGGTGAAGGCGGTGCATGGGGAATTGCCCTGCTGGGTTCTTACCTGGTAAACAATAAAAAGGGACAATCTCTTGTCGATTTCCTGGATGAAAGTGTATTTGTCAGCGATGCTGGTGTCGAGGTATCACCCACACCCGAAGATGTAGCCGGCTTCAACACATACATCGAAAGCTACAAGGCAGGTTTGCCTATAGAAGAAGCAGCTGTCAAATTCAAATAAGCGGCTTCACGGAGACCTTTCTCCCCCCTTTCCCTGAATTTAGTATTAACATAAATATCCTCATTCCCTCTCCTTTTTGGAGGGGGTCAGGGGGAAGCTATTATCATGAAAACCACCTCATTCATACTTGCCCTTATTATATCCATCTCCATCGGAAAAGCCCAGACGAACCATCAGGTCTCTTACTTTTCCCTTCAAGATGTGAAGTTATTAAGCAGTCCTTTTCTGCAAGCTCAACAGACTGATTTACATTATATATTAGCTCTCGATCCGGACAGATTATCAGCTCCTTTCCTTCGCGAAGCCGGACTGACACCCAAAGCCCCAAGCTATACCAACTGGGAGAATACAGGACTGGACGGTCACATCGGTGGACATTACCTTTCCGCACTTTCCATGATGTATGCCGCCACCGGAGATACGGCGATATACCACCGTCTCAACTATATGCTCAACGAACTACACCGTGCACAGCAAGCTGTCGGCACAGGATTTATCGGAGGAACACCCGGAAGCCTCCAACTTTGGAAAGAAATCAAAGCAGGTGACATTCGTGCCGGAGGCTTCAGCTTAAACGGCAAATGGGTACCTCTCTATAATATACATAAAACATATGCCGGACTGCGGGACGCTTACCTGTATGCCCACAGCGATCTGGCACGTCAGATGCTGATTAATCTCACCGACTGGATGATTGATATTACTTCCGGTCTTAGCGACAGCCAAATGCAGGATATGCTCCGTAGTGAGCATGGCGGCTTAAATGAAACGTTTGCGGATGTAGCGGAAATAACAGGCGATAAGAAATACCTGGAACTGGCACGCCGTTTCTCTCATAAAGTCATTCTCGACCCGCTTATCAAAAACGAAGACAAGTTAAACGGAATGCATGCCAACACACAAATTCCTAAAGTAATCGGATACAAACGGGTAGCCGAAGTTTCAAAGGATGACAAAGACTGGAATCATGCAGCAGAATGGGATCATGCAGCCCGTTTTTTCTGGAATACCGTAGTCAATCACCGTTCTGTGTGTATCGGCGGGAATAGCGTACGCGAACATTTTCATCCATCGGACAACTTTACGTCTATGCTGAATGACGTTCAGGGACCGGAGACTTGCAATACTTACAACATGCTCCGGCTGACCAAAATGCTTTATCAGAACTCCGGAGACGTTGGCAACTCCAACAAACCGGACCCACGTTATGTAGATTATTATGAACGTGCGCTATACAATCATATCCTGTCATCACAAGAACCGGATAAAGGCGGATTCGTCTACTTTACTCCGATGCGTCCCGGACATTATCGGGTATACTCGCAACCGGAAACATCGATGTGGTGCTGTGTCGGTTCAGGCTTGGAAAATCACACCAAGTATGGTGAATTTATTTATGCGCATCAACAAGATACACTTTACGTCAATCTTTTTATTCCTTCACAACTGAACTGGAAAGAACAAGGCGTTACATTAACGCAGGAAACTCTCTTCCCCGATGATGAAAAAGTTACCTTACGAATAGACAAAGCCGCTAAGAAGAAACTGACATTAATGATTCGTATACCGGAATGGGCAGGAAACTCAGAAGGGTATGAAATCATCATCAACGGTAAGAAGCACCTTTCTGACATACAGGCGGGAACCAGTACGTACCTCCCAATCCGGCGTAAGTGGAAAAAAGGAGATATGATCACCTTCCATCTGCCTATGAAGGTCAGCCTGGAGCAGATTCCCGACAAGAAAGATTACTATGCTTTCTTATACGGTCCCATCGTTCTTGCAACTTCTACAGGAACAGAAAACCTTGACGGAATCTATGCAGACGACAGCCGCGGCGGTCACATTGCCCACGGTCGGCAAACACCTTTGCAGGAGATCCCGATGCTGATCGGGAATCCCGATTCTATCCGCCATTCTCTTCACAAACTGAGCGGAAGCAAACTAGCTTTTAGTTATGATGGAAACGTTTATCCGACACAAAAGAGTAAATCACTGGAGCTTATTCCGTTCTTCCGCCTGCATAATTCCCGTTATGCCGTTTATTTCCGCCAAGCCAGTGAAGAACAGTTCAAAACGATTCAGGAAGAAATGGCTACAGCCGAACAGAAAGCGACCGACCTGGCGAACCGGACAGTTGACTTGGTCTTCCCCGGTGAACAACAACCGGAATCCGATCATGGCATTCTATATGAAGCATCCGAAACCGGAACCCACAAAGACCGTCATTTCCGCCGGGCTAAAGGCTGGTTCAGCTATAACCTGAAAGTAAAAGAAGAAGCAAGCCAGCTTATGATCACCGTACGGCAAGAAGACCGTAACAAAGCAGTGATCCTGCTGAATAACGAAAAACTGACCGTTCATCCCACTGTGAGCAAAGCCGACAAAGACGGTTTTATCAGACTCTGTTATCTCCTGCCCCGTAAGTTAAAAGCAGGAAGCTGCGAGATTCTTTTTAAGCCGGACGGAACAGAATGGACCTCTGCCGTTTATGAAGTACGCTTACTGAAGTAACCGTAAGAACAAGAGAATGATCATCGTAAAAATCAAACTTCTATATAATCATTTAAACAAATTCCATTTATGAAAGCAAAACTATTAGTCAGCACGGCCTTTCTGGCAGCCTCGGTATCTCTTTCTGCACAAAAAAGTGCTACCATCACTGTACATGCCGACCAAGGCAAAGAAATTATCCCGAAGGAAATCTACGGTCAATTTGCCGAACACCTGGGTTCATGTATCTACGGTGGTCTTTGGGTAGGCGAAAATTCGGATATTCCTAATATCAAAGGATACCGCACGGACGTATTTAATGCATTAAAAGACTTGTCTGTTCCTGTTCTCCGCTGGCCGGGCGGCTGCTTTGCAGACGAATATCACTGGATGGACGGTATCGGTCCCAAAGAAAACCGCCCGAAGATGGTGAACAACAACTGGGGAGGAACGATTGAAGACAACAGTTTCGGAACACACGAATTTCTGAACCTTTGCGAAATGCTGGGCTGCGAACCATATATAAGTGGAAACGTAGGCAGCGGCACGGTAGAAGAACTCGCCAAATGGGTGGAGTACATGACTTCCGACGGTGATTCTCCAATGGCAAATCTGCGTCGCAAGAATGGCCGAGACAAGGCATGGAAAGTAAAATATCTCGGTGTAGGAAATGAAAGCTGGGGATGCGGCGGCAGCATGCGTCCTGAATATTATGCCGATCTGTATCGCCGTTATTCTACTTATTGCCGTAACTATGACGGTAATCATCTGTTTAAGATAGCCAGTGGTGCCAGTGATTACGACTATAACTGGACGGATGTACTGATGAATCGTGTCGGTCACCGGATGCAAGGTCTATCCTTACACTACTATACAGTTACAGGATGGAGCGGCAGCAAAGGTGCGGCAACCAAATTCAACAAAGATGATTTTTACTGGACGATGGGCAAATGTCTTGAAGTGGAAGATGTCATCAAAAAACATTGCGCCATCATGGACAAATATGATAAAGACAAGAAGATTGCCCTTTTGCTTGACGAATGGGGCACTTGGTGGGACGAAGAACCAGGAACGGTCAGAGGTCATCTGTATCAGCAAAACACATTGCGTGATGCCTTCGTTGCTTCTTTAAGCCTCGATGTATTCCACAAATATACCGACCGTCTGAAAATGGCGAACATTGCTCAGATAGTCAACGTTCTGCAATCTATGATCCTGACTAAAGACAAAGATATGGTACTTACTCCTACTTATTATATATTTAAGATGTACAAAGTGCATCAGGATGCAACCTATCTTCCACTCGACCTGACTTGCGAGAAAATGAACGTACGCGATAACCGTACAGTTCCCATGGTCAGCGCAACAGCTTCTAAGAACAAGAACGGAGTGATCCATATTTCTCTCTCCAACGTAGATGCAGACAACGCACAGGAAATCACAGTCAATCTTCCGGACGTAAATGCCAAAAAGGCGATTGGAGAAATCCTGACTTCTGCTAATCTGACTGATTACAACTCTTTCGAAAAACCTAATATTGTAAAACCGGCTTCCTTCAAAGAGGTAAAAATCAATAAAGGAATTATGAAGGTAAAACTACCGGCTAAGTCAATTGTTACTTTAGAGTTACAGTAATCTAATAGTAAATACTTACTGTATTATAAACAAGAAGGCTGTTAAAAAGCCTACAAAAAAGATAGCTCTTTTGGATGGTTAATTACACATAAAGAGCTATCTTTGCCAACATTATGAGAAATATGCCAAGTAATTGGCACATTGACAGACTAGCAAATCTATTAATTATTAAAGATATGAACGATAATAAACTTATGAATCGTGCAGCGGATAACATCCGTATTCTTGCTGCTTCAATGGTTGAGAAAGCCAATTCCGGTCACCCGGGTGGCGCCATGGGTGGTGCTGACTTTGTAAATGTACTCTTCTCTGAGTTTCTAGTATACGATCCTGAAAATCCGCGTTGGGAAGGTCGTGACCGTTTCTTCCTTGATCCGGGTCATATGTCTCCGATGCTCTATTCTACATTGGCATTGACAGGTAAGTTCACTTTGGACGAACTAAAAGAATTTCGCCAATGGGGAAGCCCTACTCCGGGACATCCGGAAGTAGACATCATGCGTGGTATCGAAAATACTTCCGGTCCGCTGGGACAGGGACATACTTTCGCTGTAGGTGCCGCTATCGCAGCTAAATTCCTGAAAGCACGCTTCAATGAAGTAATGAATCAGACTATTTACGCATACATTTCCGATGGTGGTATTCAGGAAGAAATCTCTCAGGGTGCCGGACGCATTGCCGGTGCATTGGGACTGGACAACCTGATCATGTTCTACGACTCCAACGATATTCAGCTTTCTACAGAAACGAAAGATGTAACCGTTGAAGACACTGCCATGAAATATGAAGCATGGGGATGGAACGTACTCAGCATCAATGGTAATGATCCTGACGAAATCCGTGCAGCTATCAAAGAAGCTCAGACAGAAAAAGAGCGCCCGACTCTGATTATCGGTAAAACCGTTATGGGTAAAGGCGCACGCAAAGCAGACGGTAGCAGCTACGAAGCCAACTGTGCTACACACGGCGCTCCACTCGGTGGCGACGCCTATGTAAATACAATCAAGAATTTGGGTGGCGATCCTGTCAATCCGTTCGTGATTTTCCCGGAAGTAGCCGAACTGTATGCAAAGAGAGCAGCAGAATTAAAGAAAATCGTAGCTGAAAGATATGCAAAGAAGGCCAAATGGACCAAAGCCAATCCGGAACTGGCAGCTAAACTGGAAGCATTCTTCTCCGGCAAAGCTCCTAAAGTAGACTGGGCTGCCATCGAACAAAAAGCAGGTACTGCCACTCGTGCCGCTTCTGCAACTGTTCTGGGTGCTCTTGCAATGCAGGTAGAAAATATGATCGTTGCTTCTGCCGACCTTTCTAACTCTGACAAGACTGACGGTTTCCTGAAGAAAACTCATTCTTTCAAGAAGGGCGATTTCAGCGGTGCATTCTTCCAGGCCGGTGTATCTGAATTATCAATGGCTTGTATCTGTATCGGTATGTCACTTCACGGTGGTGTGATCGCTGCTTGCGGTACCTTCTTCGTATTCTCCGACTATATGAAACCTGCCGTACGTATGGCTGCTCTGATGGAACAGCCTGTGAAGTTCATCTGGACTCATGATGCATTCCGCGTAGGTGAAGACGGTCCTACTCATGAACCGGTAGAACAGGAAGCTCAAATCCGCCTGATGGAGAAACTGAAAAACCACAAGGGACACAACTCTATGTTGGTACTTCGTCCGGCTGATGCGGAAGAAACGACTATCGCATGGAAACTTGCCATGGAAAATATGTCTACTCCGACAGGTCTGATCTTCTCCCGTCAGAATATCGCTAACCTGCCTGCCGGAACTGATTACGAACAAGCAGCCAAGGGTGCTTATATCGTAGCCGGTTCAGACGAAAATCCGGATGTAATCCTGGTAGCTTCAGGTTCCGAAGTGTCTACTTTGGTAGCCGGTACAGAGTTGCTTCGCAAGGATGGCGTAAAAGTTCGTATCGTATCTGCACCATCAGAAGGTCTGTTCCGCAGCCAGTCTAAGGAATATCAGGAATCAGTTCTTCCGGCTGATGCCAAGATATTCGGTCTTACTGCCGGTTTGCCTGTCACTCTTCAAGGTCTGGTAGGTTGCCACGGCAAAGTATGGGGATTGGAATCTTTCGGTTTCTCTGCTCCTTACACAGTATTGGATGAAAAACTTGGATTTACTGCCGAGAACGTATATAATCAGGTAAAAGCAATGATTTAATGAAAACAATTGGATTAGCATGCGACCACGCCGGTTTTGAACTAAAAGAATATGTTCGCGGCTGGCTGGAAGTAAAAGGCTGGGCTTACAAAGATTTCGGAACCAACTCTGCCGCAAGCGTAGATTATCCGGACTATGCCCATCCGCTGGCCCTAGCAGTAGAATCGGGTGAATGTTATCCCGGTATTGCGATCTGCGGCAGCGGAAACGGAATCAACATGACTCTGAACAAGCATCAGGGAATACGTGCTGCTCTTTGCTGGAATGCAGAGATCGCACATCTGGCCCGTCAACATAATGACGCTAATATTCTCGTGATGCCGGGACGCTTCATCAGCACTGAGGAGGCGGACATGATATTGACAGAGTTCTTCTCAACACAGTTTGAGGGGGGACGCCATCAAAATCGTATTGATAAGATTCCGGTAAAATAATGCCTGAAAATCTATAAAAATAAGGTGGAATATTTAATAAATATCCCACCTTATTTTTAAAACATGAGGCTCAAGGAATATATAACCATAGTCTTTGTCTTCATTTTCCTTCTATATCTTTCTCAAGTTAAAGCCATCTACTATAACACATCTGTTGAAGAAGATTGCTATATACACTTATGACTAAGTTTACCATTGAACAATGTAATAAGACAATCCTATTTCCAAAGAGGGAACAATTAAATGAAATTTTTCACGAGGGCGTATAGACAATTCACCTATACTGGTATTTTTGTGAAGTCCTTTAATTTTAGCATACAAACAATTCACACCCAACCTAATTCCCAAGCGGGAGTCAAAAGCATATTCATAAGCAATCCCCATATTGCCTCCCACTGTCGAACATGTTGTATTATAATTCTCCAACTGCGATATTGTTCCCTTACTTCTATAATTAACATATCCAATACCAGCACTCACATACATAATCCCATCCAAAAATCCAGCCTGCCGTTTAATAAAAGAAATCTGCGGAGCTACATAATAGAACGATTTTTTTTCATTGATTCCCGATGATAGCACTCCATCATGTTTCTTTGTACCATTACTATAGTCATAATAAAACAATCCACATCCTATATTACTGTAAGGGGTATAAGTCATCAATTGTATTGAAGAAACAAAAGGAACATCATTTTTATTATTTCCTATATACCAAGAGCTGCTTCCATTTTTTTGTATACCAGTAAAACCAATCCCTAACCCGACATCCAAGATATATACTCGTTTATATGACTCGTTATTAGTTGAAACATTCAGTGAATCTTTCTGAGCATACAAAGAGTTGATACTGAACATCAAAGATATTAATCCCACTAGCAGGCATTTGTTTTGTTTCATAATAAGTGTGTTTAATAAAAAGAGAAAAAACGAAAGCTCCCTTAATCAATCATCATTTTGTTTCAACCCACAAAAATTTGCTATTTTCAGCAATAGCTATCATAGTTTTTAATCGAGAAACAGCTGATACATCTAAAGATGAAGCATCAATTTGGGCATATACTTGTTTAGTATAATCACGAACAGTTGATTTATCATCCATATTCACTAAACCATTAATATAACTCTCTACAAGCTGAAATTCAGATACTCGCTGAGGAAATTCTTGCTTCATTAAATTCATCAGTTGATCAACAGAAGTACTTTTCTTAACCAGATCCATTATTTCCAGCAATCTTGTCTGAAGCAACAGGGGCATTTCTTCTGTATATCCATAACTTTTCAATTTTTTGTTAGTAGAATTATATAAATAATAATTAGAAAAAGTACCATTAGCTATTACGGGATCTTCCCTCATCATATTATATATTGTCTTATTATGATCATTTCCAATTATTTCATAAGGTCTTAACGGAGCATCGTATACCTTCCAATTTGAACTCAAATGCCACCAATTTCTAGGAAGATCATCATCTGAAGCCGCACAAATAAGTGAGAATACAACAGCCGTAATCAAGCCACCTCTAGGTGTTAAACCTTTATTTACTCCCCAACCATAACCCCAAGCATCTCCTACAAGAAAACGCTTTATTCGATTCCAAAAGGGACCACGAGTCTGTATTTTATTAGCATTCAAGGTTTCTATAAAGTCTATTAACTCTTGAATTTCAACATCTTGTGTTTTTTCTTGATTTTGTTGTGTATTTATAACAACATCATTTGAGTTTGAACAAGAATAAAAACAATTCATTACAAGTAGTAATGAGACACAAAATACAATTTGCTTAATCGTCTTCATAATTTCAATTTTTAAAGTAGGTACTATTAAAGAATTACATTGCATCATTTTTCTATTTGCCATTATACCAAAAGAGAACTATATGATACTAATTTAACACCAAATATATTCGTTATTTTTGTAACGTCCAACTTATTATCGCATAAAGTGTAATAATTTCATCCTCTCCAGTACATTATCCGCCGAGATATTTTATATAATATGCCATTAAGATCAATGAAATGTTCAGTCTAAAATCCTTCACTTACGTTGATTCTAGTGCGTAAAATATCATAGATACAATTATGACACATAGTTTTTTATAATAATCATCTATTTTTTATGCAAACTTCAAGATTACAAAAGAACAATAATATCGTCTTACTATATGACGAAGTTAAAAAACAGAAGTTATGGGTAAACTGAATATGAAAGACTGGATCGGTCAGACGATCCTAAATAAAAAGGTCATTTCCATTCCTATCATGACACATCCGGGCATCGAGCTTATCGGAAAGACGGTTCATGATGCAGTAACGAACGGACAGGTGCATTATGAAGCAATCAAAGCGCTCTGCGACAAATATCCTGCTGCTGCCGCAACGGTTATCATGGATTTAACGGTAGAGGCGGAAGCATTCGGAGCCGAAATTATATTTCCGGAGAATGAAGTACCAAGCGTATCCGGTCGTTTGCTTGCAGACGAAGCTGCCATTGATGCCTTGGAAATACCAGCACTGAATAAAGGAAGGATCGCGCAATATCTCAAAGCGAATATGCTGACTGCAAAGAATATCACAGACCGTCCGGTGCTGGCTGGTTGTATCGGTCCTTATTCATTAGCGGGACGCTTGTATGATATGTCCGAAATCATGATGCTGATTTATATCAATCTCGAAGCAGCCAACACTTTGCTCCACAAATGTACCGATTTCATTATTCGATACTGCATGGCCCTGAAAGCGACCGGAGTGAATGGAGTGGTAATGGCGGAACCTGCTGCCGGATTATTATCCAATGAAGATTGCCTGCAGTATTCTTCTGTATTCGTAAAAGAAATAGTTGAGAAGGTTCAGGATGATCATTTCACCGTTGTACTTCATAATTGCGGGAATACAGGAAATTGCACCCAGGCTATGGTATATACGGGTGCGGCAGCCTATCATTTCGGAAATAAAATCAACATGGAAGAAGCATTGAAAGAAGTTCCTGCCGATGCTCTTGCGATGGGTAATCTTGATCCGGTCAGTCTTTTCAAGATGTCGAGTCCGGAGGAAATGAAAAAAGCGACTCTACAGTTATTGGAAGCCACTGCCGCATATCCGAACTTCGTTCTGTCGAGCGGTTGCGATATACCGCCATATACGCCATTAGCTAATATAAATGCTTTTTATACAGCATTGGAAGAGTTCAATGAAACTCGAAATTAGGCTGTCATTCAGATAATGTCAATTAATAATGATTGAGCAAGAACTCACTTATCAAGACTTACGAATCCCATCGTCCGAAATTTATGAAGCAATGGGATACAAAGATTCTATACCGGATCAGATGGTAATAGATGAGACTAATACGTTGCTAAAACGGGTTATTCCCCTGCTTCGCCCTCGGTTCGCATTCTTCTTTATGGAAGGTACACTTGATATCGAAAAAGAGACTCTTAGCGTACAAAGCATCCATCCACCCACTGTCAATCCTATACAAGACACCATTCCCACACGGAGCCCTGAGCAAAACACTTTTTCTACACAAAGTAAAAGTACCGTTTTCTCTGTTGGTAAAACCATCGCCCGTCAATTAAGAGGATCGGAAGCGTTTGTCTTTTTTGCAGCTACTGCCGGAACTGAGTTTGAGGTATTCCAGCATACGTTGCAACAAGAAGAAGATATGGTCAAAATATACATAGCAGACTCGTTAGGGAGTATTATTGCAGAAAAGACGGCTGATTGCATGGAAGTCGCTTTGGCTGAATATATACGGGAGAAGAACTGGAAACATACCAACCGATACAGCCCAGGATACTGTGGATGGCACGTTTCGGAACAACAAAAACTGTTCCCATTGTTCCCCATAGCTGCTCCCTGTGGCATCCGGTTGACAGATTCCAGCCTCATGGTACCCATCAAATCAGTTAGTGGCGTCATCGGAACGGGCACTAATGTCCGCAAGCTTGAATACACTTGTGGACTGTGCACTTACGAAAACTGTTATCGCAAAAGAAAACACAGATAAATTTGTGATCGGGGGCTTACTAAAAGTCGGTAGTACCACCATTCTCCTCCTTCGGGAAGGAGTGGTCGAAGACCGAGGTGGTAGGTGAAGAAATAAATTAATGATAATAAACAAGTTATATAATTACCTACCACCTCCCCCTACGGGTACTCCTCCTTCCCGAAGGAGGAGACTTAAGATACTATCGACTTTTTAGTCAGCTTTATATCTTCTTTAATGGCCATTAAAGAAGATATAAAGCCCTATCATAGTTACGATAAGCAACCCCCATAAGATAAGTACAATGCGGGCAGGCTTTTCTTCGATCTTCTCCATATTCAATATTGCCGTCTGAGGAGTCTTATCCAATAGACCGACAACTACCATCCCTATCCCGATAATAACGAACAGATAGAAGGATAATAACATAAAATGAGGCCATGCAGAATATTGATCCGCAGGAAATACCCATAGATACAATACACCTACTCCTATACTGAATACCGTCCCCACTGTCAGGGCAGCGTTAGCAGCCAACGTAGTCGTACGCTTCCAGAAAACGCCAAAAAGGAAAACTGCCGCCATAGGAGGTGCAATGAATCCCAATACAGACTGGAAAACATTGAATAAATTCAGTCCGTGAATGCTGTCAATGGCAATCGTTATGATTACCGATATCAGAGCACCGGCTACCGTCACCACTTGTCCGACCCGGATGATCTCCTTCTGCTTCGCCTGCGGGCGAATCTTCTTCACATAAATATCCATTGTAAACACGGTACTCAAAGCATTCAATGCCGATCCGATAGTACTGACAAGCGCGGCAGTCAACACAGCCAACACCAGCCCCACCATCCCGACAGGAAACAAATGGGTTACCATCGTCATATACGCCTCATCGGGATTCTCCAACTGCGGAAACAAGGCCAGACAGATGATACCCGGAAGAATATAAAGAGGAACATCCAGTATTTTGAGCCATCCGGTAAAGTTCGTTCCCAACTGTCCTTCTTTCAGACTTTTGGCTGCCAACACAGGCTGTACCATCGACTGATCCGTACACCAGAACCATACTCCCATCACAGGATATCCCAAAATAATCGGCAACCAAGGGAAAGCGGTATCATCATTCGGTCTGAACAGATTCCAGAAGTCTGCCGGAACGGCATCTGTCAGAGCCGATATACCACCAACTTTATAGATTCCTACAATAGCCAACGCAGCCGAAACAAGAATCAACAGGATCATCTGATAAACATTCGTGTAGGCAACCGCTTTCAATCCTCCGAGCATCGTAAAGAATGCGGATATGATCAGCAATATCAAAGCGGACTGCCACATCGGTATATCGAATACCTGACGAATCAGAACGCCACCCGCAAACAATGTCAATGCTAGCCAGGAAATCAAGATTGTAACAATCGTATACCATGCCAAGATATTACGGGTAGACTGTCCGAACCGCTTTCCCATAAACTCCGGCAAGGTGGAAACACGAGAACCCAAGTAACGGGGAGCGAAAACAAAAGCAAGCAGGCATATAAAAACGAAGGCATACCAGGCATAATTGCCCGAAACGATGCCGGTAGTAAATCCGGCACTGGCAGAAGCTATCAACATAGACGGCCCCACATTAGTCCCCCACATGGAGAATCCGATATGGTGCCATCTCAAAGAATGTTCCGCCAAAAAGAGACTGCTCCCCTTCTTTCGTTTGGAACTTGCCCATATACCAATGGCGATAAGAATCAGAAAATAGGCAATCAGAATGCCCCAATCCAGTGTGTCTAAGAATTTCGCATGCATAATTCAAGTATTAACAATTAAAATATTCTTAATCTCTTTTCCCCATCAGCACTTTGGCGACCGCCACGGCAGTATTAGCATTATCACTATACCCGTCAGCACCGATTTCATCGGCAAATCCCTGACTCACGGGTGCTCCTCCGATCATCACTTTCACCTGATCGCGGATCCCCGCCTCTTCCAATGCCCGAATCACATCCTGCATATAAGTCATAGTGGTAGTCAGCAAGGCACTCATACATAAGATGTCCGCTTTGTTTTCCTTCACCGCTTCAACAAACTTGTCGCAAGTGACATCAATACCGATATTAATCACTTCGAAGCCACAACCTTCCAGCATGGAAGCCACGAGGTTCTTTCCAATATCATGCAAATCTCCTTTTACAGTACCGATCACAATTTTCCCGATAGTAGCAGATGCATTCCCCGCCAGTAAAGGTTTCAAAAGTTCCAAAGCTCCTTTCATGGCACGCCCCGCCATGAGAAGCTGAGGAACAAAGGCCTTGCCGTCCTGAAAACGCTGACCGACTTCGCCCATAGCCGTAATCATATAACCATTGATAATATCCTGCGGGAGTACCCCGGCAGCAATGGCATCCTTTGTAACTTCAACAGCCGGTTCCAATTTTCCGGCTACAATGGCATCATACAAAGGTTTCATCCGATCCTCTTCCTGAGACTTTTCTTCTCTGATCCGAATACTTTCCTGTGCATTATCCTGTTCTCCAACGGGTTGATTCGTGTGAACATCTGCAGACACAGACGAAGAAGAGCCGGTATATTCCTCAATGATTCTCATTGCCTGCTCCACTTCCCTCTCATTGTGGAAATCCATTTCCAGATGCACTCCGTCTGCCCCGATATGGTCCAACAAAGGTTTCAGTTCCTCCAGAGTCACCCAGCAAGCCATTACGCTCTTACCTCCTGCCAGTATCTTCTTATATAAATCGTACCACTTCGGAGAACCTCCCTGCGGCTCGCCGACACCGGGCGTCCATTGGATGGCATTCAGTTCTTCAATCTCCAGCAAGGCGGGAAGGTGATGCATCGCTCCCACTCCATCAAGATGATAGAGCGTATAATCGATTTTCTGACATTGCTCACGAATAAACGGCTGCACAAAACGACGATAATCATCCTGACTGATCATGGTAGAAATATCGCTCTGCAACTTACTCATCTTGCCCGGAGCCCATGAAGAGAAATAGCAGAATGCCATTTCATCCCCTTCACGGATAATGTCGTAGAGTTCATCAAAGACTTTAAAATAGATGTCATTGATCTGCTGCATCTGTTGCTCCAGCACTTCGGACTGCATCACCGTATCCAGCAATACCATATCCGTACCTTTCAAAGCCGCCAATACATCCAGTCCTTCCATCAGGTCGGGCATACCGACAAAGTAGTTTCCGTTGGCTTTAGCCTTACAGGCTTTCAGAAGTTCTTTATGCAAGAGCCAGTTCGGATGTTCGGGATTGAATACGATCTCATCATTAAAGTTCGGATCGGGATGTATCCAGATCGTATCTTCGCCTCCTTCAAACACTCCGCCCAGAATAGCAGCCAGTGAGCCGGGACCCAACTGAGTATTTGCAACAGGCAGCATATCCGCCATCAGACTACTGTGAGCGACATACCAATCCAGATATTCCGCCCGCCATTGAGGGTCGAACCACTTCTGCGACAAATCCCTTGCCGGAGCAGGTGGAGCAATGTCGGCGTGCGGTTTCACGCCTTCCTGAAAGTGTTCCCACATAGAAAGAATAATTCCTTTATGATTCCACCAATTTATATAACGCTGTTTCGTTTCTTCTAAGTTTGTTTTCCAAGTTTTCATCGCTATTCTTTATTTAGTCCAAAATCCTTTGTAATTATGATCTATGCGCAAGGCAATACTTTTGCCTAAATCCATCTCGTCCGTACAATTCACTTCCTCCGGATAAATCGGGATAACGGCATTCTCACGCACATAAACAGGCATCTCTTCCAAGGGCACATACACCTCTTTCAGCCAGCGTCCGCCTTGCAACCGTTCGCCGGTAAAGAAATTCACCCACTGTCCTTCGGGGAGATAAATGTCGCGACGGTTTTCGCTATTCATCACCGGAGCTACCAGGAAATCATTGCCGAAGTAATATTCGTCATCGATATGCCAGCAGAGTTTATCTTCCGGATGATGCAGGATGAGTGCCTGTAACAATGGCCAGCCACTTTCTACTGCCAGTTTACTTTGCTCTATGATGTAGGGAATCAACGAGTAGCGCAGTTTCCACCACTTCTTCACCAGCGGGGCGATAGCCGGATAATGCCAGGGTTCCCGCTTATTGGTTCCATGATAACGGATGTGTGAGGTGAACACTCCAAACTGGGTCCAGCGCATATAGACGTCCTCCGCTACGATTGAGTTCATAAAATTGGGCAAGGTATGGAATCCGGGGACATCATGGCTCCAGAAGGCAAAGCCCGATAAACCGAAGTGCAGGCCTCCTTTGAGTGAACCGGCCATGCCATCCCATGAACTGCAGGAGTCACCTCCCCAGTGCAACGGATAACGTTGGCAACCCGCCCAAGCGGCACGTGCCCAGACAATGCCGTCCCCTGTTACCTCCTTTGTTATTTCGTAAGCTGCTTTCTGATAGAGCAAGGCATACAGGTTATTCAACAGTTCCGGTTTCATGCCCTTGTAGACAGCATCCATGTGGATATTTTCTCCGAAATCGGTTTTAATACAGGTGACTCCCATATCCAGAAGTTGCTTTAATAGCCCCTTGTACCATTCGGTTGCCTTCGGATAAGTAAAGTCGATAGTACCCGCATAATCCAGAGCCGAGAAGTTGGAACCGTCCGTGTCCTGCTGCTTCGTCAGAGGAGCTATATACTCATTCGCCTTTGCCTCCTCGATCTGTTCCGCATCTTCAGCAACATAAGGTAACTGCCATAAGGACACACGATAACCGTTCTTCTTCAATCTCTGAATGAATCCTTTCGGGTCGGGAAAACGTTCCTCGTTAAACTTCCATTCACACAGCCAGTCGGTTCTGAACCATCCGGTATCCAGATGGATGACATCGCAGGGATAATGTTCGGCACGCATACGGTCGCAGATCTCATTTACTTCGTCGGCACTGAAATAAGTCATCCGGCTCATCCACACTCCGAAGCTCCAGAGAGGAGGCATCGAAGGATATCCGGTCAGGTCACGGTAGCCGCGAAGTATCTCTTCCATCGTATCGCCGGCAATGACAAATGCATCCAGCATAGCCTGATCGCTCAGGAACTGTACGGAGCGGGTGGAATGTCCCGCCAGCGAAAGTTTGCTGTGGGCGCAGGTATGGTAAAAAGTCCCGTACATCCGGCTGGAGAGATAGAAAGGTATATTCTTATAGGTACGCCGGTTATTTACTCCCTGCCCATCCTGATTCTTGAGGAAAAGCGTCTGTCCGCTCAAGTCCATTTTGAAGAAACGCTCTCCGGTTCCTGCAAAGCATTCATCCGGCCGGCTCTCGAAAGAAAGGGTGGCACGTTCCTTTTTGCCCGTCCGTTTGCAGAAGGCAATGGGCAGTCCGTCATAGCGGGGAGGCGAGAAATGATCGTATGCTGCCAGGCGGATTTCCCGTTTGCCGTCAGGATACAGAGTGATGTCCAGTGTTTCCTGAGGATCGGGCAGTAACTCGCTCCATCGGTCCAAAGCCGGCTCTTCTACATTGATAACGGCACGCTTCGTCCCGTCTTGGGTGAAAAGAATCCATTTGCCTCCCTGCTTCTCTACAGACAAAGGTACTCTGCGAATCCGTTCGCTGAATTGCAGCATTTCCGACTGATCTGTCAGTTCATATTCACCAAATCCAAGAAACAGACGGGTAATGCCGATATTATACTGGCGTATGATCAACGTATATTCTTCTCGGGGGACAGCCGTATCCGCAACCATATCATTAGCTAACAGCTGTTTTTGAAAGGGGACCGTGACACAGATATCCCCATCCTTTTCGTAAACGGCTGTCGGTTTACAGGCTTTCCAAAGTGACTCATCCCTTAATAACTCTGTATCGAAATCAAGGAAATCGAACAAATGGTAATTAGTAGGTTTCATTTATGATCTATTATTATTAGTTTTATCTTTATTTATCTATACTCATGCAGACTTCACAAGTCTCTATGGCCCCACTTTTTGCACAGCCCGACACTGCGATAGGCTCAGTGTCGGACTGTACTTACTCCGGTTTTATCCTTCCGGCCTTATTCTTAATGCTTTCTGTCACTTGTGGTCCGTTATTTTTCCATACATTCCGATTGCCGGGACGATTCGAGTCGAAACGTTCAGTCGGACACCAGTTGTTTTCAATCGTATATCCGTCCGTAGCTTCATCCAAATAAATATAAAAGGCCCTGTCATTGGTGGCGTAAGGTGCTTCTTCGAGATGTTCGATCCGATTATTCCGCATCACGGAGCCCGGTTGGTTGGAAAGCGTATAAAGTCCTCCGGCATCATACAGACGACGGGCAAAGTGATGTACGTAGTTGGCTTCTATCCGGTTGTTTTTCATTCCGCTTTCCAGCGATGTCCACCCCCAGCCGACACAAATACCCGAATAATTCAAGTGACAGACTTCATTATGGGAAATGGCGATACCGCTGACGTATCCCGCACCGATCCCCACGCACCCCCAGTCTTCATTGGTCACATCAGTGATCAGATTATTTTTAATGGTAATGTCCGTGCATAGGTTACGTTCTTCCGGAGGGATGAAAGGCACATGCGTCTCAAAACCTCCGTCGGGGAATGCACCGATCAGTATGCCTGTACCACCGATATCCGAAAAGACACAATTCTCTATGCCGGAAGATGAAACAGCCCATTCATAATCCAGTCCGGTAGATGCCAGATGCCGGAACCTGCAGCGACTGAACGTAAGATGCTCAGTACCCCGTACACGTATTGCCGTTTCGGGGCGTGCAATCCACGCCTGGTTCTCCAGTTCCGCTTTCTCCGGAAGTCCCGGTTCATGCAGTTTATAAGCATCCAGCAGAGGAAAACCTCCTTGCAAAGTGACATGTCCCTGATAGGAAGGACGCATCCATGAAGTATGGGCAAAGGTGATTCCTTCCACTCGAATATGCCGCACCGGGCGTTCCAATGTGCCGTCTACAATCATCAATGTTTCCAGAGCAGGAACGATCACTTCGGCAGTCTCCATATCTTCTTCCGAGCGGGGATAATAGTAGATTGTCCCCGACGGATATTCCTGAAACCACTCTCCGGGTTGGTCCAGCAGTTCCAGAGCATTCGTCAGGCAAAAGGAAGAGTTGCCTTTCTCTCCCCCGATGACGGGCTGAGGCCACGGATGGGCAAACTCCAGATGACTCTCCGGTTCGTGAAAGCGAATGACGGCCTGTTCTCCCCTAACGTCTATACTCTTCACACGCAGAATGGCAATCGCCCAACGTTGATGAACTATCATTTCCAGTCGACGGGCATTGAGGAGGTTTCCGATCTGAGAAGCAGGGATTATTATCGTCTGTTCTTCCGGATTGAAATCAATCATCCGTTCCATCACTCCATCAGGAAACTGTGCCGCTCGCTGGGCCTTGTTGCCGTCTACCAACATCTGGCGGGTTTCTACGATTCTATTTCCAAAGGATGGCGCCTTTGCCACCCATATTTTTGATCTTAATTCCTTTGCAATCCGAGGATCATCACATCCCTTTTTCCATCCGGTCACTGCCACTCCGCCACTGATGACAGGATGCGCATTCTCCACCGCACGGATGAGTGTCGGAGAATCGGGCGTGCCGCTATCCTCCGGTCGGATAAACAAAGGAGCGGACTGTGCATAAACCCCGTCTTCCAAACAGATACAAATTCCTCCGGCCGCCTCGGGACGATTCAGCCTTCTCCATTCACGAGCCTGCTTGATGGCGCGATTCAAGGTAAGATAAGGAGCTTCTTTGGTACCTGCATTCCTGTCACTCCCATGCGGAGAAACATAAACCTCGCCTGCGACGAGAACGGAAAATAAACCTAAAGAAGCCATAAAAAGAAGAACAACGATTGTCTTTTTCATGGTACAAACTCAATGTGCTATTATAGTTAGGACGGGCATACATCAATTTAGTACTCGAATAGGATGAAAATAATAAAAATGCCATTGCTACAATTGGAGTACTTTCAGTATTCAGACTATTCAGTTTTACTCGCAAACGACTTGATAGAAGGGGATAGCGGCTGAAGGCACTATTTTGTACCCTGTCTTTAGGAGCTTCTAAACGGTGCAAGTGGCTTCAGTCCTTTCATCCTCAATAATAAATCCATAGTTAATTGGTTATAGCTCTTTGCATGCAAGTTGTAGCTACTCCGCATGCGAGGTGAATTTTATAAGCTCGGCGCTAAACGTCACTCAGTACCGAGGCGAAGGGTACTCAACACCGAGGGTAAGATTGGTGGGATACCGGCTTACTTCAAATCAATAAACTAACCAATAGTTCAGATAAAAAACAGAAGGTCTGTTTGCCTCAAACAGAGCCTGTGTTTATTCCAAACAGAACCTTTGTTTGAGATAAACACAGGCTCTATTAAGTCAGTAACTACCGACGTTCGAATGGATTATTTTTCAGGCTGAAGGGACTGAAGCCACTTGCACCGTTTAGAAGCTCCTAAAGACAGGGTATAAAATGCCCCCTTCAGCCGCTATCCCCTTCTGACTGGGCATTTGCGGACAAGGCTGAAAGGACTGAATACGGAATGTCGTTTCTTTGTTGGCGAGGTCGAGTTTTGCCCCTTTTTGTTCCGAAAAGAAGCAAAAACTTATAATTCAAATCCGTACAAAACGAATTCTATGATCGAATAAACCCGACTATAAACTGATAACAGAAATAGCCACAAACTACAAATTTCAGGAATGTTCCCAGTAGAAATCCAATCAATGATCCTACCCCCGATCTAAGTGCTTGAGAAAACTCTTTATTCCCTAGCAATTCGCCAATAACTGCTCCCAAGAACGGACCGAAAATCACTCCCCAAGGCAGGAAAAGAAGGCCGATAAGGGTCCCGATGATACATCCCCAATTGCCCCATCTGCTACCACCGCTATACTTGCTGCCAAGCATAGGGGTGAAGTAGTCCAAGACTTGCACGACAAGAACAATCAGCAGCCATACAATAAGTTGTGTGGTAGTGTATTGAACCTTATCCGTAAAATGAAGAAGGACCAATCCCAAATAAGCAACGGGAGGACCGGGTAGAAAGGGAAGAATACATCCCATCAGTCCGGTAATGAGGCATAACACACCTAGTATAATCAGAATAATATCTAACATCGTTTTATTGCATTTGAAAGATGTACTTTATATCCGGTGGCAATTTAAGCAAATAAACCGAATCCTCCAAAAAACAATCAGTAACGTCGGGAAGGAGTATAATCAATTCTATAAATACGGTCGAAGAAAGGACTCCATTCATTCTCCGCAATCCCAAGTTGCAGACCGTAGAAATGCGTATCCACTTTTCTATATTCCAGCATCTTGTCAGTCAGTTCCGGCACGGATAAAGGTATCTTAAAATCACTGATCCATAACACATCCGCATTCATATACTCCTTTTTTGATTGAAGCAACCGGAAGATAGCTTGCAGCATTCGGGTAGCATCCGTATCTCCACAAGAGGTGGTGGAGAAAAATTCAAGCAGCCGCGCCCTCTCTCTCCGCACATCAATCGGATTGATGGATACAGAAAAGGCAATCAGGAAACAGTCCCGACGTTGCCTGTCAGCTATTTCCAATATTTTAATCAGCAGCGAATATGCAATCTTTTCCGGTTTCCCGACCATGCTTCCGGAAGTGTCCAGACAGACTATCATCGGTCCTTTCTGCGTAGCAGGCTTTATTTCCAGTCGCCGTGCCGGTTGCATGATCTCGGATTTATAGCGGAAGGTCTGAAGTTTTCGGGTAACATATTTATAGACAAACAAGTCTTCCAGCTCATCATCGGCACAATGCGCCAGTTCTGTAGGAAGCAATGCGTTCAGGTCATTCCCTACTGTGATACCCAAAATGTCACTTTTAGAAGAATGCTCCATCTTATATACATTCCCCTGCGCGACATGTAGCTGCTCCTGTCCTTCATCGTCAGCCATACGCCCCATCTTATTGGCAACCTTGACCACTTCCGGATATTCTTTCTGAATGCGGACAATTTTGCGTATCCGCTCAAAATCCACCGTATTCCACATACCGCTCATCAAGCCCCAAGCCTGATAGAACTCGTCTTTCTCTATGTTATTTTGCCGGATATATCCGGGGATATTCCTGAGATTGGCATGAAGTCTGCGTTCGAAATCATCTTTGCGCTGTTCTATCTCCTTTTCCTTTTGCTCCTGCAAATCCCGTTGGAAAGCCTCTTTCCAGTCGTCCACCATCCTCTCCCAGACTTCCTCATCCGCATATTTCCCTTCATTGCCGAACTGCCCCTGATAAAATGCCTTGTCGAAACCATTACCCTCATGTTTGTCGGCAACCTCCTGTAGTAAAGCCTGCCACCCGTCTTTCCGCTTGGTCTCGGACCATTCCAGCACAAGTTCCATTCCTTGCTGTTCCGACTGGCTTTTCTGCATATTGTACTTTTGCTTTTCCAGATTCAGACGGATAAACTGGCTCATTGCATCGTAAAAGATTCGGGCACAAAGTTCATCACTCAGGACTTGTATCTTTATCATCGGATCGTTCATGACGGAAAGCAGGTAAGCGTACAGCGGTTCGTTATCCGCCTCCGCACACTCTCCGGTCGCTACATACTTATCCAGCACCTGCACATAAAATGCAGCATCATATCTAAGACTCATCGCCGTATCTCAGTTTACGGACATCCACACGTGCCCATGCAATCTCTTTACGAAGGGTCGCCACATATTGTGCCACCCCTTTTTTATCTTCTTCGGAAATAAAAATATTCTCAGACAAGTCTTTTACTAATTTCTCAATCCGGTCATGGGCTGTCTCCAACTCCGTCTCATAATCCCGGTCGGTGAGAGTCATATTGCCCAGCCACAACTGCTGTTGCTCTCCCCTCTTCAGCCGACGCATCGGAAAGCGGACACCATTGATATAAAGATTCTTCTCATCCCTGTAAAGTGTCACCCTTTCGGCACCTTGTTCCTTCATTTTGGTGGCATCCGAAAAAGTACGTATAATCGTTCGCTTCGGATTCAGCGGATCGGCATACATGACTCCTGTTGCAGGAACATCCTTCGGACTGTATTCTTTCAGATTCTTATAATCCACAATAAATATGTAGGTATTTCCCGTACCATGATTCTCTATCTGATAGTAGAAATGATCGATGATCATCAAATCATCGTCCCTGCGGTCACCTTTCTGACGGGCTTTCTCCAATGCTTCACGCACGCGGCTCACTTTCAGGTCCGACTTTAATGATAAGTTGATAGCGGCTATCTCCTTCACATAAGGAACAAACAGCGCACGGACAACGATCTGCCGGATATCCGCACACTCTTCCGGTTCATTCCACAAGCAGTGGTAAACAGGTAATAAATCTGTCAGGCAGACTTCCTTCCGACCATGAATGAAAGCAGAAGCTTTCAGCAGCTTCACGATATTCTTCCAGCGACGGTCGCTCACATAGACATTCCGATGTACTTCCGAGCCTTGAATCTCGACTTTCTCCAGGTTCTTACGGATTTCTGTGATGCAGGACAGGACTTCGGCAGATACCTTGATCTGCCGTATCTCTTTCTGCCATCCGGCATATTCCTCATCCGAAATCTGCCACCGACATGCTTCCTGTTCTTCTTCGTCACCATCGTCCAGCAACATTTGATAGAACGCTTCCTCCTGTTTCACGCAAGTGCTGATAATGCGAATCAAGAAACGGTCCCACAAGGCTTCCAGTCCTTCGCCCTGCGTAGGCAGTTCATTACTGGCAGCCACCAGCAGCTTCAACGGAAGTTTCAGTTCCGTATCTCCATTCCGAAACAGCTTTTCATTGATGACCGTCAGCAACGTATTCTGAATAGCCGGACCGGCTTTCCATATTTCATCCAGAAACACGACATCCGCTGTAGGCAGATACCCGTCCACAGCACGCTCGTATTTATCCGATTCCTTCAGACGGCTGATGCTCACCGGACCAAAGATCTCATCAGGTGTGGAGAAACGAGACATCAGGTATTCAAATGCCCTTGCATCTACAAAAGCTCTCTTCAACCGACGGGCCACCATCGACTTTGCCACCCCAGGAGGTCCCAGCAACAAAATACTTTCGCCAGCCAAAGCAGCCAGCAAAGACAAACCGATTTCAGCCTCTTTCTCATATACCCCCCTGTTCATTTCGGACAGCAGCAACTGTATACGTTCTTTTATTTCCATATTATTCTTTGATTCTGCACATAAATAAAGATGTTATTCACCTTACCGCCTATGCATTGTTTGCAGATAAACGGCTTGCAAATATACGGTTTTACCTGTCATTAACATAAATACATCTTCTCTAATTCTGTCTTTTATACTCAAGAATTATCTTAAGGCATATTTAATATTGATTATTTATTCACCCAATATGCAATAAAAACAAAAGGAGGTAAATTTCCTTTCTCATTTTCCCCCATTTACATAAATAAAAACTATCTTTGCGATTCAGAATCCCGAAAGACGAAAGAAAATGGAGCAAATAGACAACCTAAAAGAGCTTATCAATCAAGGGGATGTGGACATAGCAATCAAGCAACTGGACCAACTTCTCCAAGACGATTCTGTCGAGAAAGATAAAGATATGCTCTACTATTTACGGGGAAATGCCTACCGAAAAAAAGGAGATTGGAAGCAGGCGCTGGATAACTACCAGTATGCTATCGATCTTAATCCCGACAGCCCCGCTGTTCAAGCCAGAACAATGGCGATAGATATCCTGAATTTCTACCACAAAGATATGTATAATCAATAACCGAATTCAAAGATAACGTAATAAAATAGAGATTATGGCAAAAATTAAAGGAGCAATCGTAGTCGACACGGAGCGTTGCAAAGGATGCAACCTATGTGTAGTAGCGTGTCCGCTCGATGTAATCGCCCTCAACAAAGAGGTGAATATGAAAGGCTATAACTATGCCTGGCAAGTAAAAGAAGATACCTGCAACGGATGCAGCTCGTGTGCAATGGTTTGTCCCGACGGATGTATCTCAGTGTATAAAGTAAAAGTAGAATAAAAGAAAAAGAATATGGCAGAAGAAGTTGTATTAATGAAAGGAAACGAAGCCATCGCCCACGCAGCTATCCGTTGCGGTGCGGACGGATACTTCGGATATCCTATTACTCCCCAATCGGAAGTACTGGAAACGCTTGCCGAACTGAAACCGTGGGAAACAACCGGCATGGTAGTTCTCCAGGCAGAAAGTGAAGTGGCAGCTATCAATATGGTATATGGAGGCGCAGGTAGTGGAAAGATGGTATTGACCTCTTCCTCAAGTCCCGGCGTGAGTCTGAAACAGGAAGGTATCTCCTACATCGCAGGTGCCGAACTTCCTTGTCTGATTGTAAACGTAATGCGCGGCGGCCCCGGATTGGGAACCATCCAGCCGAGTCAGGCGGACTACTTCCAGACAGTGAAAGGAGGCGGTCACGGTGACTACAGGCTGATTGCCCTCGCTCCGGCATCCGTACAGGAAATGGCGGATTTCGTGGCACTGGGATTCGAGCTTGCTTTCAAATACCGTAACCCGGCTATCATCCTTGCCGACGGTGTAATCGGACAGATGATGGAAAAAGTAGTTCTTCCTGCACAGAAGCCACGCCGCACCGATGCAGAAGTTATCGAACAATGTCCGTGGGCTGCTACCGGAAAAGCGAAAGGTCGTAAACCGAATATTATTACTTCACTCGAACTGAAGCCGGAAGCAATGGAAATCAACAACATCCGTTTCCAGGCTAAATACAAACAGATTGAGGAAAACGAAGTACGCTTCGAAGAAATCAACTGCGAAGATGCAGAATATCTGATCATAGCTTTCGGTTCCATGGCACGTATCGGTCAGAAAGCAATGGAACTCGCCCGCGAAAAAGGAATCAAAGTAGGTATTCTTCGCCCCATCACTTTGTGGCCGTTCCCGAGCAAAGCCATTGCCGCTTACGCTGACAAAGTGAAAGGTATGCTCGTTACAGAATTGAATGCCGGACAGATGATCGAAGATGTCCGCCTGGCTGTCAATGGTAAAGTAAAAGTAGAACATTTCGGACGTCTCGGCGGTATTGTTCCCGATCCGGATGAAATTGTAACTGCTCTGGAAGAAAAAATAATCAAATAACGAAACGACGATGAATCCCGATAAAATAAGAAACGTATTGAACATCCTTTTCATGATATTGGCACTTGCCGCTATCATTGTCTACTTTGTAGTAGGAAAGGAAGATTTTAAAATGTTTATCTACGTATGCGGCGCGGCAATCTTTGTCAAGCTGATGGAGTTTTTTATACGGTTCACCAACAGATAAGGAGAAGAAGTTATGACTAAAGAAGAAATAATCAAACCTGAGAATCTGGTTTATAAAAAACCGACTCTGATGAATGATAATGCCATGCACTACTGCCCGGGTTGCAGTCACGGCGTGGTACACAAGCTCGTTGCCGAAGTCATTGAGGAAATGGGCATGGAAGAAAAAACGGTGGGAGTCTCTCCGGTAGGATGCGCAGTTTTCGCCTACAACTATCTGGATATAGACTGGCAGGAAGCCGCTCACGGACGTGCACCTGCAGTAGCTACGGCTATCAAACGCTTATGGCCCGACCGTCTCGTTTTCACTTATCAGGGTGACGGTGACCTGGCCTGTATCGGTACCGCCGAAACAATCCACGCACTGAACCGTGGCGAAAACATTACTATTATCTTTATCAATAACGCTATCTACGGTATGACCGGCGGACAAATGGCTCCGACGACTCTGGTAGGCATGAAGAGTTCTACTTGTCCTTACGGACGTGATGTCGAACTACACGGCTATCCATTGAAGATAACCGAGATTGCCGCCCAACTGGAAGGAACTGCTTACGTTACCCGTCAGTCGGTACAATCAGTGCCCGCCATCCGCAAAGCCAAGAAAGCAATACGCAAGGCATTCGAAAATTCGATGAACGGCAAAGGTTCCAATCTGGTAGAAATCGTATCAACTTGTAGCTCCGGCTGGAAGATGACTCCGGAAAAATCAAATAAATGGATGGAAGAACATATGTTCCCATTCTATCCACTGGGTGATTTAAAAGATAAAGAATAACGCAAAAGTCAACAGAACAATGAAAGAAGAAATAATTATTGCTGGATTCGGCGGACAAGGCGTATTGTCCATGGGTAAGATTCTGGCTTATTCCGGACTGATGGAAGGAAAAGAAGTGAGCTGGATGCCGGCATACGGTCCTGAACAACGAGGCGGAACAGCCAATGTGACAGTGATTGTCAGCGATGACAAAATCTCTTCACCGATCCTGAGTAAATATGATACGGCGATCATACTGAACCAGCCTTCACTGGAAAAGTTTGAAAGCAGAGTAAAGCCGGGCGGTATCCTGATCTATGACGGATATGGGATTATCAACCCTCCTACCCGCAAGGATATCAAAGTATATCGCATCGACGCAATGGATGCTGCCAACGAAATGAATAATGCGAAAGCCTTCAATATGATCGTACTTGGCGGTTTACTGCAACTCCGTCCTATCGTAACTCTGGAAAACGTCATCAAAGGATTGAAGAAAACTCTTCCGGAACGCCATCACCACTTGATTCCTATGAACGAGGAAGCGATCAAAAAAGGAATGGAATTAATCCACGAAGTTTAATAAATTAAGAGTTTAAAATTGAGAATTGAGAATTATTTGCTAGATAATAGCGCGATGCAACATAATTTTCAATTCTCAATTCTCAATTCTCAATTTAAGTAAGTATCTTTGCCTCCAATTATGAGACGAATCTTACTATTATATATATTATTCTCCGTTGTAGGACTGAGTGCTATCCATGCACAGCTCAACCCTGCCCGCCAGCAAATCGACGAGAACGGACGCGACCAATATGGTAATCAGGTAGACCCTGCCATGATTCCGGACAAACTGGATAGTGCCAATGTTGAAGTACAGGGACTGCCGCCTACACTATATATGTGGCGTATCAAGAACCAATTAGGCGACCGGACAATGATTCCGGCAGATACAACTTACCATCACTTTCAGAATACGAATCTTACAGAAGGAATCACCGGACATTATAATTATCTGGCCAATTTAGGTTCACCGCGTCTGTCGCGTATCTTCTTTGAGCGCCGTTATCCGGAACCAACCATCTTTATGGAGTCTTTCTCCAGCTTTTTCATTCGCCCGACGGAATTTAACTTTACGAATAGTAATGTTCCTTATACTAACCTGACCTATCACAAGGCCGGAAATAAGCAAAATGGAGAAGAACGTTTCAAATCTTATTTTTCAGTCAATGTAAACAAGAAGTTGGCTTTCGGCTTTAATATTGATTATCTGTATGGCCGAGGCTACTATAATAATCAAAACACTTCTTATTTTAATGCCGCGCTTTTCGGTAGTTACATTGGCGACCGCTATCAGGTGCAGGGAATCTATAGCAACAACTATCTGAAAACGAATGAGAACGGTGGTATCACTGACGACCGCTACATTACCGCACCGGAAGAAATGGCAGAAGGAAGAAAAGAATATGAATCTGTCAATATCCCTACCGTACTCAATGCCAGTGCCAACCGTAACCATGACTTCTATGTCTTTCTGACACAACGCTATAATCTGGGATTCCACCGGGATATTCCACAGGCAGAAAATGATACGATGCCTGCCAAACAGGAATTTGTTCCGGTCACCAGCTTTATACATACCATTCAGGTAGAACGTTCGCGCCATAATTTCCGTTCGGATGATAATGTAGAAAACTATTATAAGCAAACTCTCCTTGATAAAGAGAATACATTCGTCAGAGACAGTACTGTCTATATCGGAGTCAAGAATACCATAGGTATTGCTTTGCTCGAAGGCTTCAACAAATATGCAAAAGCCGGATTGACAGCCTTTGCCTCACATAAGCTGAGCAAATATTCATTAATGAGCCTAGACCCGCTAAAGCAGGATAAATACAATGAGACAGAAATCTATATCGGTGGCGAACTGACTAAAAAACAGGGAAACTTTCTTCATTATCATGCAATCGGTGAAGTGGGAATGGCAGGAAAGGCTATCGGACAGTTTGATGTCAAAGGAGATATCGACTTAAATATCCCTTTATGGAAAGATACCGTCAGTGTGATTGCACGCGGAGAAATCAGTAATAAACTTGCTCCATTCTACATGCGTCATTACCACTCCAAACATTTTTGGTGGGATGATGATATGGATAAGGAATTCCGCACCCGTATCGAAGGCGAGCTGAGCATAGCTAATTGGGGGACCCGCTTAAGAGCCGGTGTTGAAAATATAAAGAACTATACTTATTTCAACCAGCAGGCATTACCGGAACAAAAAGGTGGTAGTTTGCAAGTAGTATCAGCTTGCTTCAATCAGGATTTCAAAGTGGGAATCTTCCATCTGGACAATGAAGTGATCTGGCAGAAATCCAGTGATCAGGCTGTACTTCCATTGCCGGAACTTTCGCTGTATCATAACTTCTATATGCAGTTCAAACTGGCGAAAAAAGTATTGAGTGTACAATTAGGTGCTGATGTACGTTACTTCACTAAATATGATGCTCCGGCCTATATGCCTGCTACACAGCAGTTCTACCTGCAACCGGAAGAAGGTAAAGTAGAGATAGGCGGTTATCCGATAGTGAATGTTTATGCTAACTTACACTTGAAACGTACCCGTTTCTATGTGATGATGTATCACGTCAATCAGGGAATGAGCAAACCTAATTACTTCCTAGCACCTCATTACCCCATTAACCCACGTGTGCTGAAATTCGGACTTTCATGGAACTTCTATGATTAACAAAACCTCTATGGCTTATGAAAACGCGCCCGAAATTGAGACTATTCAGATATCTGTTGCCGGTAGTCATTGTATTGGCACTTATCTTCTCTGTCCGCTATTGCGGTAAACAAGAAAAACCTCTGGGGCATCCGCGTGATTACGCAGCCATCGCCAAAGAAGGCATCCTGCATGTAGCCACCGAATATAATTCAATCAGTTTTTATGTAGACAGTGACACTGTCTCCGGATTCCATTATGAACTGATAGAAGCGTTCGCACGTGACAAGGGGCTGAAAACTGAAATCACTCCTGTCATGAGCTTCGACGAACGGCTGAGAGGATTAAGCGACGGACGCTACGATGTCATAGCATACGGAATACTGGCAACCAGCGAACTGAAAGATTCTCTGCTTCTCACCTCCCCCATCATACTCAACAAGCAGGTGCTGGTGCAACGAAAAGCGAACGGGGAGAATGATTCACTTTATATCCGAAACCAATTGGACCTTGCCCAAAAGACACTTCATGTGGTAAAAGGCTCGCCTTCTATTCTACGTATTCAGAATCTGGGAAATGAAATCGGAGATACTATTTATATAAAGGAAATAGAGAAATACGGTTCAGAGCAGTTGATTTCGTTAGTTGCTCATGGAGATATCGATTATGCCGTCTGTGATGAAAGCATTGCCCGTGCAGTGGTAGATTCATTGCCTCAGGTAGATATCAATACCGCAATCAGTTTTACTCAATTCTACTCATGGGCAGTCAGCAAGCAATCACCCGCATTGCTCGATAGTTTGAATACATGGCTGGATAAATTCCAAAAAGAAAAAGAGTATCAAAAGATTTACCGGAAATACTATGGCGATAAATAGATAAAAAATAATACGCCGAAGACTTGACTTTCGCATTTGAATGTCGTATCTTTGTCAACGTAATCATAAAGTAGTTTCAGTTAAACTACACGTAAAGGAGGGAATCGCAGTTCCCTCCTTTCTTTTTGTTACAATGAATGAAAATCAGCCTTTTTCCCAGCTTTTTGCTCATTTTACCCCCGAGCTTAGTCCGTTTTACCTCGTTTGTTACCATACTTAACATAGTATCTTATGACTAATTAGATGCTTTGTTATGATTAATCAGATGCTTTGTTATCCATAAACCGATGCTTTGTTATCCCAAAACAGAAGCTCTGTTTCCGGACAGCTCCCAAGAGTTAACAATCAATAAAGTTGCTCTTGACAAAAATTTGCTCTACTTTTGAAAAAAATTCCCTTTTCGATGTCACGTTTTTAATCCGCCACCGTCTTATCAGTGTAAATGGAACTGAAACAATTTAAAATAACCGTTGTACCCCTTCGAGACAAGCTGCTGAACTACGCCCGAAGGATGACAGATGATCCTTCGGATGCGGAAGATGCCGTACAGGAAGTCATGCTGAAGCTGTGGAATCTGCGCCAGAAGCTAGACGAGTACAGAAGTATCGAAGCCGTAGCCATGACCATGACGCATCATCTCTGCATGGATATGTGGCGTGCCAAACGACCGGACACTCTATCACTCGACCGTGTACAGGCTCCCACCCCTTCGGCTACTCCGGAGCGACTGCTGGAAGAGAAAGATGAGTTCAGATTGATGCGGGAAATTATCGACTCCCTGCCTACGCTGCAACGAACGATTATCCGCATGAAAGACATCGAAGAGTACGAGACGGAAGAGATTGCCGAAATCACCGGCTGCAACGCAGAAGCTATCCGCAGTAATCTGTCGAGGGCCCGCAAGAAAGTAAGGGAAGTCTATTTGCAAACGATACAAGAACGAAAAAGGAGGAACAAAGCATGAAAGATATAGAAACCTTGCTAAACAAATATTTCGAAGGAGAAACCACTTGCGAAGAAGAACGCAGACTACGACGTTTCTTTGCCGAAGGGCTCGTACCGGAACATCTGGAGGTATATCGCCCGATGTTCGCTTTCTTCGAAGCGGAACAGAAGGAACTTGCGGAAATCTCCGGTAAAGGTAATGCCGCCGAGATGCCGGAACTCGCCCCATTCGAGAAAAAGACAAAAACGGTCAGACAGTATCTGACTTACAGTCTCAGTGCTGCCGCTGCCGCCATCCTGCTACTGGTGGGCATCTCCGGTATCTACCGTCATCTATCCCCTGCACCGGCCAACTATGTGATCATTGACGGTAAGGAATATACGGACGTTCATTTAATCCGTGAACAGGCGATGGTCGCCTTTCGTGACGTCAGCCTCAGCGAGGAGGAAGTATTCGCTACTTTATTTGATGAATAATATAAAAACAGCATATAATTATGATGAATAAAATCATTCGTACCACACTAATCACCCTGTTACTTACATTCGCCGCCCATGCGGCCGCCCAACAGGGACTACAGATTGCCACCGTCTTCCAGAAGTACGGAAAGCAAAAAGGGGTAACTATGGTAGAGCTATCCAATGAAATGCTGGAAACTTACCAGATGACTCTTTATAAAAGTCTTGTTTTCAAGGATGCCAGCGATGCACTACCTACGATTCTCCGTTGCCTGGAAGCCGACAAGAAGAAAGCAAAGAAGGTGAAAGAAGTGGTTTCCAACGGGCAAATCAAGTCCGGCTATTACCAACTTCCCCAGCTTAAGGAAGATGTGAACCGCTTTATCCTCTTCAAAACCGGAAAGAAAGATTCGGCTACCCTTATCTATATTGAAGGAGAACTGGATGCCGACGACCTGATCACCATGTTATTCATGAAGAAAGAATAAAAAAACAGATAAAGAAATACGAATATGAAAAAACTATTATTACTATGGCTCATGATAGCTCCAATGAGCGGCATGGCACAAAATGAAAGTACACCGCAGGATACAACACTTTACGTCAACGGACGGAAGATCGTAATCAAGGAACAAGGCGACAAGATTAAAGTGAAACTCTACGAAAGCGCATCCGGCGGAGATACGATAACAAACGCGCAAATCTTCGAAGGAGTCTACCTGAACGGGCAGAGTACGGAAAGCCGTACCGTGCTGAGCGCTCTCCCCTTCTCGAAAAAAAACAACAAGAGAAACAGGTTCGAGCCACATGCCGGCGGATTCTACATCGGCTACACCCGACTGTCCAATGACTTCCTCTCATTCAATCCGTCGAACGGTGCCGACCTCAACACCAGTCATTCATGGGAGATAGGCGGCAATCTGTTTACCGGTTCGCACGCCTTTGCACCTACCTATAACTGGGGGATCACCATCGGACTAGGATGGGGATACCGCAGTATGCGCCTGGACGGCAATTATGCTTTTCGTGAAATAGACGGAGTGACTGAAATTTACTCCGGCATGGAGGCAGAAGAACCTACAGAGTACAGCAAAAGCCGTCTGCGCTATTTCTACTTCCGCATTCCGCTCTCTATCGAATGGCAAACACGGCTCAACGGCAAAGGTCCTTTGTTCTTTGCTGTAGGTCCCGAAGCCGAAATACGTCACGGATTCAGATCCAAAGCCAAAGTCAACGGATCAAAGAAGACGATTGACAAGGGGCTGAACGGACGCCCGCTAGGTATCAACCTACTTGCACAAGCCGGTTATGCGGATTTAGGCGTGTATATGCGTTACTCCACCTACGGCCTCTTTGAGAAGAACAAAGGTCCCGAACTTTATCCGTTCTCTTTCGGTGTATGCTGGTACTGGTAAAGTAAATACTCAGACCCTTGCCTATTTCTGACAGTTAACAATCAATAAAGTTGTTCTTAATAAAAAATAGCTTTATCTTTGGGAGTTGTTAAAACAAGCACAATAGGTATATTATGAGTGAAAAGATGATTAAATGGGGCTTCATCGGCTGCGGAGAAGTAACCAAAACCAAAAGTGGCCCCGCCTTTCAAAAGGTAGAACATTCTGAAGTAGTAGCTGTAATGAGCCGCGACGGCGCCAAAGCAAAGGCTTACGCAAAAGAAAGAGGAATCAGAAAATGGTATGATGACGCTCAGGAACTGATAGACGATCCGGAAGTAAATGCCATTTATATCGCCACTCCTCCTTCTTCACACGCTACATACGCCATTATGGCTATGAAAGCAGGCAAGCCTGCCTATATTGAAAAACCAATGGCTGTCACTTATGAGGAGTGTACACGTATCAACCGTATTTCTAAGGAAACGGGTGTTCCCTGTTTCGTCGCATATTACCGCCGCTATCTCCCCTACTTTCAGAAAGTGAAAGAAATGGTAGAGAACGGTTCTATCGGTAATGTCATCAACGTACAAGTCCGCTTTGCACAGCCGCCACGTGATTTGGATTACAACCGTGAAAATCTTCCTTGGCGTGTACAGGCTGATATTGCCGGTGGCGGTTACTTCTATGACCTCGCCCCGCATCAGATCGACTTGCTGCAAGATATGTTCGGCTGCATCCTCGAAGCCAGCGGATATAAGAGCAATCGTGGAGGGCTTTATCCTGCCGAAGATACGCTGAGCGCCTGCTTCCAGTTCGACAACGGATTGGTCGGCAGTGGTTCATGGTGCTTTGTTGCCCATGATTCCGCCCGTGAAGACCGCATCGAAATTATCGGAGATAAAGGTATGATCTGCTTCTCTGTCTTTACGTACGAGCCGATTGGTCTGCACACCGAACGCGGCCGGGAGGAAATCTGTATCGGTAACCCTGAGCATGTTCAACAACCTCTTATTCAGGCAGTAGTAGATCATCTGCTCGGTAAGTCAGTCTGCTCATGCGACGGAGAAAGTGCTACCTTGACTAACTGGGTAATGGACAAAATATTAGGGAAGCTCTAAGATAAAGCTCCCTCGTTTGTTTCTTAAAATAATTTAATCACTATATTCTATCGTTAGTTTTCTTTATATTTGCGAAAGGTAGCAATAAAAGCAAAACTAACGATATTTATTTTTTATAACTATGACCAAAGAAGAACTAATGAGGAAAGCAATAGAGCTTTCGAAGGAAAATGTTGCTAATGGTGGAGGCCCGTTCGGAGCTGTCATTGCAACAAAAGAAGGAGAAATTATAGCTACAGGAGTCAACAGAGTAACCTCTTCATGTGATCCCACTGCTCATGCCGAAGTTAGCGCCATACGTGCCGCAGCCGCGAAACTGGGAACATTCAACCTCAGCGGATACGAAATCTATACTTCATGCGAACCTTGCCCGATGTGTCTGGGTGCCATCTATTGGGCACGACTGGACAAAATGTATTATGGGAACAACAAAACAGATGCCAAAAACATCGGTTTCGACGATTCCTTTATTTATGATGAGCTGGCTCTAAAACCTGCCGACAGAAAACTTCCCTCGGAAGTATTATTGCACAACGAAGCCATTACAGCCTTCGAAGCCTGGATGTCCAAAGAAGACAAAGTAGAATATTAGCATCTAATCTCACTTAAACTCACTAATACTTAGTAAAATGAAAAGAAAAAACTTTTTGATTCTTCTAGCCGCAGGATGTTTGTTCAGTTGTCAGCAACAGGATGAACTGCAAGAAACAAGTAAAGAAGCAACCAACTTCTCTATCTCTATCGACGACGCTCTCTCTGACCCGCTCACCCGTACCAGCAATGATCTGTTCCCTGCCAGAAATAGCATCACTACAGGAGAAGTTATCTCCATGGCTGCCTCCGGTCAGGACTATACTCCGTTTATTGTTGGCAAAGACAGCCGCGCATGGAACGAAATAGGAACTGCCACAGGCACAGTAACCTTCTACGCCCACTATCCTGCATTGACAGACGAAGCCGCTACCAGATCAGGCGGTAACAAACGCTATTTAAAAGGAGGTCAGGAGCACTTGTTCGGAACAGCGGAAGCAGCTCCGGGCAGCCAGAATGTATCACTGAAATTCAAACGAATGACCGTGCCGGTTATTATACTTGATGAGAACGATCGTCCGTATGAAGGCGAAGCTAAAGTTGAGCTCAGCCTGAAAAACGAAGGTACGCAGGATTTATTGAACGGTACCATAGAAATCAACGAAAATGCGCTGTCAGAGAATATCGAAGTAAAGAAAGTATCCGAAGGCGTTACTACCAATGTTCTCCCGCAAAAGATCAATGCTGGAGAGGAAATAGGAACAATCACTGTCGGAGGAGTCACTCAGAAGATCAGTGCAGTGGAAGATCTTGATTTAAAAGCCGGAAGCACACTTTCTGTCAGATTATCAAAAAAATTCGGAGGCGGTATTATTGATGGTAATGTTCCATTATACAGATAAGAAGATTGCACTTAAAGACAATCTTGCAGATTATATAAATATAAAGAACGGGATTCGTATGAATCCCGTTCTTTATATTTATACCCAAAAACTATATAATAGGCCGCCACGCTCTATGGAGTCGACCGACTTATTTATAACACTTTATTATTTATCCCACCATACGCGTGATGTCATCTTATCGCCTCCGCTAAGTCTCTTAACGGCATCATTGTAATTAACAGGATTAGCTGTTATTTCACTTGTCGGATAAATGAAACGACGAGGAATCTCTCCATTTGTCACATTGTTAGGATAGCTGGCTGCATTTCGAGCCGGGGTTAATTTTGGATATCCGGTACGACGCCAATTTGCAAAAGCTTCATACTCATTACAGAACGTATGGATATAATATTCCGTATTAATCTGTTCCAGCGCTTTTTCCGTATCAGCATCCAATGGATTAGCATTCAGATAGGCAGTTATCGCATCATCTGTAATCGTAGCTGAGGCTTTTTCATAATAGGAGAATTGTTTCATGGCAGCAGTTACTCCATCTCTATAAAATTTTTCTGCATCTCCTGTATAGAGTCCACGTTTAACTGCATCAGCCAATAATAACAAGTTACCGGCATGAGTGACAAGCATAGAGGGTGAATCCGGGCGTGCATAAACTGTACGGTTAGGAACAGAATATGCTTTTCTCCAATCAACCTGATAGCTTGGAGCTTTACTCAAATCCCAGTCTCCTCCTGACACATCATAACCAACCGGCATACCTTTCTGCTTAGCAGCCGTGTTGTCACCTAAATCAAAATCAGCATCTCCCCATCCCGGTTTAGGATCTCTGGTACAAACTGTAGCAATCAGAGGAAGACGAGGATCGTCCTGAAGGATGTTTATAAATGTTTCGCTGATATAGAACGCCTGAGTATCCAGACTGGAAAATACTTTTCCGTAAGGTTCTGCAGAGTCATCGCTTGGCGAACCATTGGTATGTCTGACGATCGCATTATCATCGTTGCTTACGAACAGCCCATTTGAAACTGCTTTAGCTACCCATGTTTTCGCTTTATCAGGAGCAACTTTGGTCAACCGCATGGCTACCCGGAGCATCAGTGAATTAGCAAATTTCTTCCATTTCGCAGCATCACCGCCATAGATAACGTCAGCAGCTCCTATCGTATTACCGGCAGAAGTGCTTAATGCAGCTTGTGCTTCATCTAGTTCTTTCAGCAGATCATCATAGATTGCTTCTTGTGTATCATATTTAGGATACGGAATCGGATTGGTAGAATACCCCTGCCCTGCTTCAGAATAAGGAACGTCTCCATAAAGGTCAGTCATATTCTGGAACATATATGCTTTCAGAATGCGGCACATCTGATATTCATTCGTATAAGCGGGATCTCCTTCCCAATTATTCATCACATCTATAATATTGCGAATAGCTGCACGCCCACCAGAATAGAATCCTCCCCAATAAGCACCACTATACTGATCGTTCCATGTATAGAAAACTCCATACGCCCAATCTACGCTAGCCGTATGCTGTATCATGTTGGCTGTGTAAATACAGCCATTACGCCACACGTCCCAGTCGGAGCCACATATCTGTGCTTCAACCTGAGTAAATTCCATTTTATAATCCACCACTCCGGGATTCAGGTTCATAGGGTCGTTATTCACATCCCCAAAGTCATTACAGCTTGTCGCTAATCCCATCAGACCGAAAGCCGTCAATATATATAAAGTAAACTTTTTCATTGTTACAGTATTTAAGATGTTAGAACTTAACATTTACATTGAATCCCACATTTCTCGTGGCAGGATATCCGTTCAATTCCAGACCTTGAGCATTACCGTTATTATAAGCTGATTCCGGATCAATATTATCCGTATGCTTCAATATAGTCCAAAGGTTACGACCGACTAAGGAAAGAGTTACCCCTTTTATAAGTGTCTGCTTATTCAACCATGCCTGCGGCAAAGTATATCCGACTGACAGCTCGCGCAGTTTTATAAAACTCGCATTATAAACAAACTCTTCAGCAATATTCTGACTGGTAATAGCCTGCCAGTAGTCTTGTGCAGAAACGGCTACGGTATTCTTCACATAGCCCCCCTTACCATCAGACATTACACCATTGCCCACCATTGTTCCTTTACCGTCAGCACCACGTCCCTGCAAAGTATTCTTGTGCAGACCGTTGCTGTAAAGAGACAGATTGGTTCCGGAGAACATCTTAGCTCCTGCTTTGAAGTCAATCAGGAAAGAAAGAGTTATGTTTTTGTAAGTAAACTCATTGCGCCATCCGCCGGTTACCTTATAAACGCCGTTTCCTAATACCTGAACCTCGTCTGAGTGTACAGGAAGACCGTTTTCAAAAATAACTTGTCCGTCCGAAGTACGTTTGTATTCATAACCGACTAATTCACCATAAGGATGCCCCAAGATATTCTGAACAGAAACACTACCTACACGTGAGTTGGCTCCGTCAAGAGTTAATCTCTTTATCTTTTCTCCCGTTCCGTCTATTCCCAGGTATTTCACATCACTGCTGTTATAAGCGATATTGAATGTAGAATTCCAGTTAAAGTCCTTTGTATGAACAGGAACGGCATTCACCATTACTTCCACACCATTATTTCTGATTTCTCCGACATTCTGGATAGCTGATTCAAAACCGGAAGCACCACTGGTGGTTACCTGCACGATATCATCTTTGGTTGTTTTTACATAATATGCAGCATCCAATGACAGGCGATTATCCAAGAAAGAGAGGTTCAAACCAATTTCCCATTCAGAAATCTGAACCGGTTTCAGTCCTTTGTTAGGTACGGTCGAGTTATTGATCGTTACTACAGGCTGTCCGTTCGATTGGTAATTATCCACTTTATAGGTAAGAAGATTCTGATATGCTTTGGTTCCGTTGGATGCAGCTGCATAAGATGCACGCACCTTTCCGAAAGTAAACCAGTCGGGAGTATTGAATGTATCACTGAATACCCATGACATACCGATAGAAGGATAGAAATAATGATTATTATCCGGGTCCAGTGTAGAGAACCAGTCATTACGTCCGGTTAAGTTCAGGAATACCTGATTCTTATAACCAAGGTCTGCAGTACCATAGATTGAATTTACCCGATATTCTGTATATTCTTTCTTATACACATGCTTCGAAGTGTTGCTGCTTGAATAAAAATCGGGCACAAAGAATGAAGAGGCCTTATCATCCAGACCGTATTTCTTTGTAATATTTCTCTGACGATTTCCACCGAACGTAGCACCGACACTCCAGTCTCCGAATGTCTTATTGAATCCGATCAAATAGTTCAGATTCATTTCAGAGAAGTTCTGAGTGTATTCCTTTATATAACCGCGCGGATCTTCCGGAGAAGCAGAACCGATTGGCTTCACTTCGGAATATTCCAGATTATAACCGTCACGTGTCACAGCCCCCTGAATGTATAGCCAGTCAAAGATATCATACTTCAAAGTCATACCACCAGTCAGACGATTACGGTTGGTTTCATTGGTAACCCTGTACTGCAACCAATACGGATTATTGAAATAACCGTTCGTACCGCCTAACAACTCTTTGCCGTCAGCGCCGGTACCCCAGTCACAATCCGGATTTTCACGCTCCATCCAACGGATATCAAATGAATTGGCATGATAAAGAAGTGCGGCATTCGTATTACTGTTACCATCGGACAAGTTAGAACGACCTTTATTCTTGTCGAATACGTAGTTGGCATTCACCATCAAATGAACTTTTGAAGAAATGTCATAAGTCGTATTCATATTGATACCTTGCTGACTGATGCTGGAATTGGGAAGAATTCCCTTTACCGCCATATTGGAAACACCAAAACGATAGGATATCTTATCGGAAGCACCGCTTACTGCCAAGGTTGTCGTATTGTTAATCCCCGTACGATAGAAGTTCTTCCAGTTATCTACAGGAGAATAGGCATATTCGTTACCCAAGAAGTTTACTGCTTTTTTTCCATCCATTACTTCACCCCAGCTGGATGTTTCAGTTGCTTTTGCCACATCTGCAGAAAGCGGACGGTTCCCCTGAGTTCCTTGCCCGTAGACATTCTGGAAATCTCGGTAATCATAAATCACATCAAAAGCCAGGTTATTGTTGAATTCAACGGAGACCGGTTTTCCTTTCTGACCGGATTTAGTAGTAATCAAGATAGCACCGTTACCACCACGATATCCATAAAGAGCGGATGCAGCAGCACCCTTCAGCACCTGAATATCTGCAATATCATCCGGATTGATACTTGACAAACCATCACCCATATCTTTACCGCCCCATTGACCTGCACTACCGATATTGCTATTATCGAACGGAACACCATCGATAACATAAAGCGGCTGGTTGTTTCCCGTCAAAGAAGCATTACCACGAATTACGACACGGCTACTACCACCCGGACCAGTTGCGTTTCCGGAAACGGAAACACCGGCAATCTTACCGGAAAGTGCGTTACCAATGTTCGTTGTACGAGCTTCCGTGAAATCTTTTCCTCCTACTGTCGTTGTAGAATAGCCGAGGGACCTTTTCTGACGCTTAATCCCCAAAGCTGTCACTACAACTTCATCGAGTGTCTGCGTATCTTCCTGTAAGGTAATGTCTAAAGGTTTACCCGTGAACTTCACTTCCTGTGGGGTATAACCTACATAAGAGATTTGAATCGTTGCTCCATCAGGAACATTGGAAAGAACAAAATTACCGTCCAAGTCGGTAATTACACCATTTGTAGTACCCTTGACTACAACTGAAGCTCCAATAACCGCTTCACCTGCCTTGTCTTTTACTACACCTTTACACGTACCGTTTTGCTGTGTGACACTCACACTTGTTGCTCCATTCTCAGAGGCTGCATAGGAAATTGCTGCCGGCATGGCAAACAAGAGCAACAGCACACTTACTGATTTGAGTGGTTTAAACATAATACTGCTCTTTTAAGGTTAATAAAAATTGTCTGTGTGTAGAGAGGACGTCAATATTTCATAGTTTGGTTCTGACTACGATTACAAAAATATGAATTTATTTTAAATAACAAGAAAATAAGTAGTTTTTTTTCTTTAAACAAAAAGAATAATTATATCGGCTAACAAAATTACAATATTCAAAACAGAATGAACCTTCTTTGGCATTAAATGAAAAGATAATAAAGAAATCCCTGGAACTGCTGTAGACACTCAGCATTCCAGGGACTCTAACACACAAAAGTTATTATTGAAATTGAAAACAGTTTCTAATTAAAAGCGTAAACCTAAAGTCATCATCACTTTACTACGGCTATTTGTCACATCAGTCTTTTTTAAAGCTCCATCATCAAATGGATAGAAATCTTCCTTATAAGTACTATACATGTAAGCCAAGTCTGCGTAAAAAGTCGATCCTCTATAACCGATACCTAATGTATAATTATTATTTGCTTTTGCATTCGCAAAATCCGTATCCGTATTAATTGAATTGTAGCTCAAATCCTTAAAAGCTGTTTTTTTGAATGCTGCTGACATATAATTATAGCCTAAACGAAAAGCAAATTGAGGAATAACTTTCCACTCAGCACCGATACGGAAAGTATTCACACCTTTCAACATTTCTTTTGCTGTAGGATTCTGCCATCCCATTGCTTCTCCATCCGAATAACTAAAATGCATAGCGGAGTAATCCTGATATTCATATTCTGCTCCAATAGCGAAAGATGATCCATAAGTATACCCAAGACTTAGGTTATATTTCCATGGTGTACGGAAACGGAAGTCATATCCATAATCAACACCATTCGTAAAATCATAAGAATCTACAACAGCCTCACTTAATTTTTTAGAGTCAAAATCAGGGGTATATGTCACTGCTCTAACATTCGTTTTAATTTTCAAATTATAAAATGTAGGAGTATGAACAGAAACACCAATACGGAATGGAGAGTCTTCAAATGGACGCACGATAGCTCCAAACTTAAAATCCACACCTGAACCATCTATTTTATTCTCAGTAGTCATTTCATAACTTGGAGTACCATAATTCACATTTTCTACAATATATTCCCCATACTCCTCTCCATAAGTAGAAGTCTTTGAATAATTAACATCGTATGCACCAATGGTCAATCCTAAATAAACACGATCACTGATATTAAAAGCAACATTAAAATCATACTGATTGATCCCTCCTTTTTCATGTCCATCATACCATGAATATGGCTGAGGCAAATAACCTATATAACCATCCTTATTTTTATTTAGATTATATAAATACCCGTTCCAACCAGTAGCAGCAAGCCAACCAGTCTGACTATCAGTAAACAGATTAATCTTATCATCAGCTAACTTACTGATAAAGTCACCGTTCGCTTCAATCATAGTGTTCGCTTGATTCGTCATTTGATTAGTCTGAGAAAGAATTGTTCCTCCAGGACCCAAATTTATCAAACCTTCCATTGTCATATACTTATCAAATGACTTGGAACGAGTGTAACTGAATCCAAAATTCACATAACGCAAAGCGGTCTGATTTCCAATTTTAGAAGAAAACACAAATCCTATATTATCAAATGATCCACGAGTCTTATCAACATTAAACTTTGATCCTTCATATTTACTCTCCGAACCAAAAGAAGAAAAGCCGAAAGTTCCCATTATATCATTACTACGATATATACCAATACCAGCCGGATTTGTCCCCATAGTAGAAATATCTCCTCCTAATGCGCCCATTGCTCCTCCCATTCCTACAAAACGGGCAGTTCCATTCAAATCCTTCTGCGTAAACTTAGCACCATCGTATATTGTCTGGGCGCCTGCACTTGCCACCATAATAAGAGCAAGTGCAGCTATATTTATTTTCTTTTTCATACGTTTCCTTAAATATTATTATATGCTATAGTTTTATCTCCTGCTACCACCTCTAGCTGAACCTCCGCCACCGGAAGAACTTCCACGACTACTGCTACTGCTTCCGCCGCCATATGAAGAACCACTAGAACGAGAAGAACTGCTGCTAGGAGAATAAGAACTGGAACTACTAGAACGACTACTGCTACTAGGAGTATATGTTCGAGAACTACTACTAGAGCGGTTACTGCTGCTAGGAGTATATGTTCGAGAGCTACTAGAGCGACTAGGTGTATAACTACTACTTCCTCTTGAATAAGTTCCGCTACTTCTAGAAGAAGATCCCCTATTATAAGTACCTTCACTTCTTGAAGAAGAGGTACGAGTGCTACTACTACGATTGATTCCTGAAGATGTACTAGTACGAGTACTACTCGGGCGAGTATAAGTATCTCTACGAGAAGAGCTAGTTCTTGTACTTACCCCTGTCCGTGTACTATTTTCTCTGGTTCCTACTACACGTCCTGAAGTTGTTCTATTCGAAGATGTACGAACAGATGAAGGACGAGAAGACTGATATCGGTTAGAAGTATATCTAGTACCACTAGTTGTACGGTTAACACTCCTGTTAGGAGAGCGACGATTGGTGTATAGCATGTCTCGATGACCGCCTCCACCGCCCCAGCCCCAGCTAGGACCACCACCCCAGTGGTGATGATGTCCCCAATAACCGCCGCCATAGAAGCCACCCCAGTAGCCACCATACCAGCCGCCCCATGAACCCGGGTAATATCCCCAGCCATAGTAAGGACGATTCCATCCCCAGCCATAATTCCATCCCCAACCGTAGGAGTTGTAACGCCAATCCCACCAAAGCGGATTACTAAATGTCGGGAAAGCATAAGCGTACATGCCATCGGTATATACATTCCAGTTCCATGAATTAGGTCCGTAAACTACGTCCCAATAGAGTGGGCTGCTAATGCTGATAGCAAAACGTGGATTACGGAAACGGATAATACGTTCGGCATATTCATAGTCCTCTTGCGAACCATCAAATTCACCGGTTACCCATTCTCCTTCCAAGTCTGGCTGAGCTTTCTCTTTTATATATAAGGTATCGTTTTCCATTACGAATTCATTCTCACGAGCGTCATAACGGCGGTTATATTCATCCACATCCCGTGTTTTTCCCTTGCGGTCCTGAACTACAACGGTAGTGCCCGGTGATGTATAGATGTTGGTCGTGACTTGTCTTTTCGGTTCCTTCTTTTCCGGAGTCGTTTCTTTCTTCTCCTTTTTGTCTTTAGAAGGTACGAAATAAAGGTCGTCATCAACGCTTTGTGCCATCAAGCCTATAGGGAGGCATAAAGCAATTAGCAAGAAATAAACAATCTTTTTCATATCATCTCGGTTTATGTAATTACTTAAACTTATTCACATTACAAAGATAAGGAAGAGATTCGCCACTCTAGGGAGATTTTCCCCAAAGGATAATAGGGAAATCCCTATTTCTGACTATCTTTGCAAAAGATTCACCAAATTAAAAACAACTATGAAGTATTTTGAGTTCACATTCCATACAAGTCCATGCACAGAAACAGTAAATGACGTACTGGCTGCCGTATTAGGCGAGGCCGGATTTGAAAGTTTTGTCGAAAGCGAAGGCGGACTGACTGCATACATACAACAGGCATTATGCGATGAAAATACAATAAAAAATGCGATAGCCGACTTCCCGCTGCCTGATACGGAAATCTCCTATACATACGTTGAAGCGGAAGACAAAGATTGGAACGAAGAATGGGAAAAGAATTTCTTTCAGCCGATTGTCATAGACAACCGATGTGTTATCCACAGCACCTTCCATCAAGATGTACCGCAGGCAACCTATGATATCGTTATCAACCCACAAATGGCTTTCGGTACGGGACATCACGAAACGACAAGCCTCATCATCGGAGAGTTGTTGGACAATGAATTGAAAGATAAATCACTTTTGGATATGGGCTGCGGTACTTCGATCTTAGCAATTCTTGCCCGTATGCGGGGAGCGCGTCCATGTACCGCTATCGACATTGACGAATGGTGTGTACGAAACTCCATCGAAAATATCGAGTTAAACCGTGTAGACGACATTGCCGTTTCACAAGGAGACGCTTCATCGCTCACAGACAAAGGTCCCTTCGATATAATTATCGCTAATATTAACCGGAATATCTTATTGAATGACATGAAGCAATATGTCGCCTGTATGCATCCGGGATCGGAACTTTACATGAGTGGATTCTATGTAGATGACATTCCTTTCATCCGCGAAGAAGCAGAAAAGAATGGACTTACCTTCGTACATCATAAGGAGAAGAATCGCTGGGCAGCAGTAAAGTTCACATATTAAGCATTAATCTTCCTTATCTGTTTCAAGAAGACACAGACCACGTATCTTTAAAAGACAGCATATATTTGTGGTAGAGATAAGATGTACGAGATGCTCATCTCGTGCTGTACGGCATGCTCATCTTGTTATACACCAGATGCTCATCCGGTAGTGTACAAGATGAGCATCTGGTACATACCATCCTTTAATGAAAAGAATGGTATGGTATAATATTCCTTCTGTTATGTTACTGGGAAACAGATATAAAGTATTAAGGTTTTGAATCAAACTCATTCTTTACCTGTTCACACCATTCCCTGATTCTCTTTTCCGCTTGCTCGGATTGATTATCCAAATCGACGACCAAACCGCACCACCGATCACCACGCAACGCTCTGGAACGTTCGAAAGTGTATCCTTCGGAAGAAGTAAAACCGACCAATGTAGCCCCGTCTCCTTCAAATACCTCGGCAAGCAACCCGATTCCGTCAGCAAAGTTTTCGGGATAACGTATCTGATCTCCTAACCCGAAGATAGCTACTTTTTTCCCTTTCAAATCCAATGTACGAAGTTCCGGCAATAACTCATCCCAATAGGTAGGAAGTTCTCCGTCAAACCAGGTCGAAGCACCTACTATAAAACAATCGTAAGCTGCAAAATCATTTTGCCATGCCTGCTCAATAGGCACCACTTCTATCTTATCTTTTCCAAATTCTTTCTGAATTTTCTCTGCCACCCAAGTAGTCTTATCAGCTTTGGTGGCATAAAACAAACCAATCTTCTTCATATACTATACCTCCATTTTATTCCATTAATATTCCAATAGCTTTTTAGCTGCCTCATAGATCTTCGCCTCATCCGGCAATATCTCTTTTTCCAGAATCGGATTGAAACCGACAGGAGTAAATGTAGATCCGACACGCTGCACCGGACCATCCAGATAACGGAACATATCCGTTCCGATCATAGCAGCAAGTTCCGCACCGAAACCGGAGAACACCTTGTCTTCGTGAACAACCAATGCTTTACTGGTCTTTTTCACCGATTCGAAAATCGCCTCCTGATCTAATGGTATCAATGAACGAATATCGATCACTTCGACTTTCCAGCCACTTTCTTTTTCCAGTTGCTCTGCTACGTGCAGGCAGAAATGGGTCGTATTGCCATAAGTAATAATGCTCAAATCCGTTCCTTCACGACGAATACGTGCCTTTCCGAAAGGAACCTCAAAATCTTCCGGAACAACAGCTGCTGCTTCTACCGAATTATATAGAGCTTTCGGTTCCAAAAACAAGGTAAATCCCTTTGAACGCATACTGGTTCGTAACAATCCGGCTGCATCATCTGCAAAAGAAGGACAGACAATACGTGCACCCGGCAACGTTGTCAGAGCACCCTCTATATTTTGGGAATGATATAATCCACCACCGATATATCCTCCGGAAGCAAGCCGTAAAGTGATATTCGGAGCAAACCTACCGTTACTGCGCCAATATTCATGAGTACACTCCACATACTGTTCTACGGCAGGCCAGAAGTAGTCTGCAAACTCAGCTCCTTCTATCACTACATGGATTTTAGGGTCAAATCGGCTCATACCATTGGCTGTACCTACAATATAATCTTCGGCAATCGGTGCGCTGAATACACGCGCCTCGCCAAATTCCTGCTGCATGCCTTTGGTCACATTAAAGACCCCGCCTTTTTCTCTGTTAGCCACATCTTGCCCCCAGATAAAGGTATCCGGATTATGGCGGAATTCCGCTTTCAATGTTTCATTAATTGCATTGACCAGGAAAGTCTTCTCTCCTTCTTCCTGATGAGTACCTTCTTTGTATTTTTGCGGCTGATAAGGTTCGGGCATCACAAAATCGTAAATGCTTTTAGGATCAGGTTCAGGGGCAGCCAGCGCCTTGCGGTTGGCAGCAGATAGTTCCTTCTTTGATTCAGTTTCAATTTGCAGCAGTTCCTCTTCTGTCAAGCGCTTATAGCGCAGCAACATCCGCCGGAACTTCATTAGCGGATCAGCTTCTTTCACATATTCCAGTTCGTTTTCGTCCCGATAAAGTGTATGTTTATCCGAATTGGAATGAGAACCGATACGAACGCAGTTAGCCTGTACAATCACAGGATTACGGGTACTGATCGCATATTCGCGTGCCTCAGTCATGGCATTCATGGAATCGAACACATCTTTTCCATTGCAGTAGATAATCTTCAGATTCTTGAAACCGGAGAAGTTCTCAGCTACTTTACGATTGGCAGTCTGCTCGGATTTAGGAACAGAGATGCCATATCCGTTATCCTGTATAACGAAAATCACTGGAAGACGTTCCAGACTAGCTCCATTGATAGCCTCGTAAACAAAGCCTTCGGAAGTAGCAGATTCTCCGTGCGAAGTGATTGCTACTCCTTTATGCCCATAATATACCATTGCTCTTGCTACACCTGCCGCATGAAGGTCATGCGTTCCGGTAGCAGAAGATATATTTTCAATATGCCATTCCGGTTTGGCGAAGTGATTCGACATATGACGTCCGCCGCTACCGGGATCGGTTGCTTTCGAAATGCCATTCAATATAATCTCTTCCGCAGTCATTCCTGCAGAAAGCACAGTCAGCATATCTCTGTAATAAGGGAACAGGAAATCTTCTCCCAATGTGAAAACCTGACCGACAGCCAGTTGGATACCATCATGCCCCGCATAAGGAGCATGGTATGACCAACCCAAGGATTGCAGCTGGTAAGACGGCGCCTTCTCGTCCAAAGCACGCCCTAATGTCATCAGATGGTACCACTTTTTCAGTGTTTCAACATCCGTAGTCTTTATATCATATTTCTTTTTCATAGTTAATGAAGTTCTTAATGAATGAAATAATCTGTTATCAGCCCTTCCAGTTTTCCAGGTAATCGGCAATGAAGTGCAGGAAGTTGCCTCCCAGCATACCGTCAACTACACGATGGTCATAAGACAGGGACAGATACATCTTATGACGGATAGCAATCGTATCACCTTCCGGTGTCTCTATTACGGCAGGCTTCTTCTCAATGTATCCCACTCCCAAAATGGCAACCTGGGGCTGATTGATTACCGGCGTACCGAACAAACTCTTGAATGTACCGAAATTAGTAATGGTAAACGTACCTCCGTCAATATCATCCGGCATCAATTTGTTATCACGAGCCTTCAATGCCAGCGAGTCTATAGCTACAGCCAATCCGTTCAAGTTCAGATGATCGGCATCATGTACCACAGGAACTATCAGATTGCCATCATTCAAAGAAACAGCAATACCGATATTGATATGTTTCTTGAAAAGAATATTATATCCGTCAACAGATACATTGACCTGAGGATATGCTGCCAATGCTTTTGCAACAGCTTCTGTTATGACGGGCATATAGGTCAGTTTCACTCCCTCACGACGGAAGAAAGCGTCTTTATTCTTTTCACGCCAGCGTACCAGTTTGGTTACGTCTACCTCTACTACATTGGTTACGTGTGGTGAAACCTTCTTGGACATCACCATATGATCCGCAATAATCCGGCGGACACGATCCATTTCTTTCACTTCTACTCCCGGAATATTGGCAGCCGCAGGTGCTTGTTTAGATGGAGCAGACGGTGCAGCAACAGGAGTTTGCACGGAAGCCGCCACAGGAGAAGTTGTCATAGAGCCAGCCCCTCCAGTCGAAGAAGGCATAGAAGCCGTAGGTGCATCACCGGTAGGTATTGCCGCCTTCGATACTTCAGAAATTCCCCTTTTCTTCTTCTCAATATAATCCTTTATATCTTTCTTGCTCAACCGGCCTTCGTATCCTGTGCCTTGTATCGAATCAAGTTCTTCTTTCGGAATATTCGCACTTCGTGCCAATTGAATCACCACAGGAGAATACCAGCGTTCTTCAGCCTTTGCTACCTGAGAAGATACTTTTCCTGCATCAGAAGAAGTATTCTCCTTACTTTCTGGAGTTTCTTTTCCACTTGCAGTTTCTTCATCGGATGCCTCTTCACCTCCCATATCTACAACAGCAACCACTGTACCCACAGCGACTGTATCTCCTTCCTTAAACAGGATTTCCACTACCTTACCGGCTACCGGTGAAGGTATTTCCGCACTGACTTTCGCCGTATTTACCTCGAAGAGAACATCGTCTTCCTGAATGATATCCCCCACTTTCACAGACCAAGAGACAATCGTCCCTTCGGTTATACTCTCGCCCAACTTAGGCATTTTTATTTCGAATCTTGACATAGACAGTAAATTTATTATTCAACCTTGAACTATTAGAACAACCCGCTGAAAAAGAAAGTTTTAAGTTAAAGTATTTTTAACCGGACTCAACGACTGAAGATCCATTCTTCGCAAATATATTTCTCAGTCCGAAGTTTATGGATTGCTTCCAATTCTTTCTCACTGAAAGTATCAGCACATCCCTTCTGACTAAAATATTCGAAAAGTATCGCTTTGAAATGATCAACCGTTTCCATAGGTAAGTAACGACTGATATTTGTGACTTCACTACGGACAGACGGAACAGCATACACAGATGATGCCACACCCGTCTCAATGTTCCTCTCCGGATTCAGTACCTTGTTTAAAGCGGTAAGATTCGTATCATACAACAAAGTACAATGATAAAGCACCCTGTTCTTGTGTACGCACTGGGCACTCCCCGATATTTTCAGACCATCAAGATAGATACCCAGCCGTTCATCTCCTTTTGCCGGCAATCCTATCTGTTTTAAGAAATCCAGTATCCGATGAAGATAAAGACTGAAATCAGGCAAGCGGGACACTGTTTCGATAAAAGTTAAATTGACATTACCCAAATCATGATATACAGCTCCCCCACCCGAAAACCGACGGGCTATTTGAATCTGTTGTTCTTCCGCCCATTCCCGGTTCACTTCCAACTGTACAGATTGGTGTTTTCCCATCACTACAGAAGGAGTGTCCTGCCAAAGCATGAAAACAGAATCTGTTTCCTGCTTCAGCAAATACTCTTCTGCCGCCAGATGAAAATAAATATCTGTAAAAGTGTTATGAAAGCACCTCATGATAAATCTCTCCAACCGTAGGATGGGGAAATACATTCTTCTGAAATTCCTCAACCGTATAGCCCTTCTGAATGGCTATTCCGGCAATCACAATCAATTCCGACGCTGGATTTCCAAGCATATGACAACCGATAATATGATCAGCTTCATCAAGTATCAGCTTACATATTCCATTTACCTGTTCGTTTTCCGCAACAAAACGTCCGGAATAAGCCATTGGTAACTTCGTAACACGATAAGGAATGCCCTGTTTGGTCAGCTCTTCTTCTGTCTTACCTACGCCGGCCACTTCAGGATTGGTGTAAACGACTCCCGGCACACTGTTATAATTCATCCGGTCTTCCACTCCTAAAATATGGTTGATAGCCACTTCCGCCTCCCGAATCGCCGTATGCGCCAATAAAGAATAGCCTGTAATATCACCGCACGCATATACTCCGGGATGAGAAGTCTGAAGATATTCGTCTACTTTAACCCCATTCCGATGAAGTTCAATATTCAGCTTATCCAATCCGACATTGGAAATATTGGCTTTACGCCCCACACTGAGCAATATCTTTTCCGTTTCGATGGTAGAAGTCTTTCCATCTTTTTCTATGACGACTCCGCCAGGTTTCACTTCTATTACTTTAGTATTCAAGTAGAAAGTGACTCCACGTTTTGCATATTCCGTACGAAGCATACCACTGGTTTCCTTATCCATGACTCCCAGTATCTCCGACATCATCTCGACAACATGCACTTTCACTCCCATACTGTTGAAGAAAGAAGCAAACTCCATTCCTATGACTCCACCACCTATAACAACCAACGTTTCAGGAAGCTCTTTGATCTCCAAAGCCTCTTTTGACGTCCAGTAACTAACTTCCGACAGTCCCGGTATCGGAGGAATAACCGTGTCGGAACCGGTACATACCAGCAGATATTTCACTTCATATCTTTCTCCGTCACAGATGATACGGATCAGCCCGTTTTCTTCTCCTTCTATAAAGGCTTCTTTTTCCACGATCGTCACTCCGTAAGAGTTCACAGTCATCTTTACCCCACCAGTCAGCATTTTCACCGTTTTCTCTTTACGGCTCATTATTTTAGTTAAATCAAACGAAGGAGATTCGGCAGAAATGCCATATTTGGAAGCACTCTTGATGCTATCCAGAATTTTAGCAGAATATAACAACGTTTTAGTAGGAATACATCCTTCATTCAGACACACCCCACCTATTGCCTTTTTTTCAAACAAAACGGCTCTCAGTCCGTTTGCCCCTGCCCTTTCGGCAGCTGTGTAACCAGCAGGGCCACCACCAATAATAGCTATATCAAAGTTCATAATCGTATCTTTTTAGTAATAATACGATTATAACAAATGAGAGAAGAGATTAGTTGTATGACAGATCAATCATCCTACTTGATCGTCAGCTTTTTGAGTTCTTCTAATGTACCGTTGAATACATTGAGGTCTACATCTTCTTTAATACCGGGTACATTTCCGACATCAGTATGTTGCCAGAAATTCCACTTGCCCTGATATTTCACCGAATCGACATAATAGTGAGCGATCCAATAAGGATAAGCATTGAAAATAGAATCGTCCAGATAACGGGTCTTGAACTTATAAGAGGTATAAAGAATGGGCTTCACCCCATAATGGGATTCTATACGATCCAACCAGCGCTTAATGCCTTGCTGCAATTCTTTTTTCTCTTTTCGACCGGTCACTTCCACATCGAGAACCGGAGGCAGGTCGCCGGAATCCAGTTTGACCGTACGTATAAAAAAGTCCGCCTGTTTCAAAGCATCTGTACCGGGAATATAGAAATGATAAGCGCCACGGATAAAGCCATGATTACGCGCATTAGCAAAATTGGTTTGAAAGGTAGTATCGTTATGATCTCCCCCTTCCGTCGCTTTCATAAAAATGAAGTGCAAAGGAGTTGCCGTCTGTTTATTCTGTAAAAGTCTCCCCCAGTCTATTTTTCCTTGATAATGGGAAATATCAATCCCATGAATATCATATCCGGAAGGAATACAAACTCCATATTCCTTTAAACCATTACAAGGTTTCCACCGATAAGCATAAGGACGTATAAAGAAATAATAGAAAACCATAGAGAAACAACCGACAATTGCCACAGCCAATATATTTCGAAGCCAACCAGGCATCGAATAATGCTGCTTCACCGGTGCCTTTTTCGGAGCACGGGAAGGTCTGGAAGAAGAAACCGTCCTCTTTTTTGGGGTAGTGGAAGCAGTTCTTTTCTTTTGGACAGCAGAAATCGGATTATTACGTGACGACATTTACTTTGAGTGATGAATGTAATATAGATAGGCACGGATTACACGGAATACACGGTTTTAAGAAATAGTATAACTAAAACCGCGTCAATCCGCGTAATCCGTGCCTGAAAGAGCTCTTCATTGCAACTGTTTCTTACTACAGTCCGGTGAAGTTTTCTTATTTAGCTTGTTCCAATTGCAAAGTCTTAGTTGCCTGGTCGCAAACTTCTGTAGGACCAAAGTACTGAATCGGACCCGGATATACATAATCCGTTTCAACAGCCCAACGGTCACGCTGTGCAGCGAATGCTTTGAAAGGAGCACCATCCAATTTCACTAATGCTTTCTGGATCACCGGTTTCATTTCACCGTGGCGGCGTTCCATATTCATCATCATGGTGATAGGCACACCACCTGCAATCCATTCGGCAGCAGGAGCAGTTGTGTTGCGTACAGAAGACATATAACCGGTCTTACCGTCAGCAATCAGCATAGAAGCTGTGTATCCCAAAGAATAGCAGTAGTCAGCATCAAAGTTTGACGGAGCAGCGCAACGTCCTTCGTAACCGAAGAAGTGGTGCTGTGCAGCAAACTTACCCACATATTTGCCATCTTCTTTCCAAGCAGCCAATTTGGTAGCTACCATTTCAGACAACAGTTTTTCTGTTTCGATCAGTGATACCTGAACGTTTCCGTGCGGGTCACGATCCAGTGTCAGCTGGCGAGCTACACCTTCCGGCAGACTTGCATAGATAGCAGAGTTTTCCGGAGACAGCTTACGGATGATGTAATCACGTTGATGAGACTTCTTGATCTGAGAGAACTCTTCTGCATTTGCAGCCAGGAAGTCGTTCAATTCAGCGATCAGACGCTTCATAGCCGGAATAAATTCCACCAATCCTTCCGGAATCAATACTGTACCGAAGTTATTTCCCTGTGCAGCACGGTCAGCTACCACTTTAGCGATAGATGTTACTACATCATCCAGAGACATATCTTTTTCTTCCACTTCTTCAGAAACGATACATACGTTAGGCTGTACCTGCAAAGCACATTCCAGTGCGATGTGAGAAGCCGAACGACCCATCAATTTGATAAAGTGCCAGTATTTACGGGCTGAGTTACAGTCACGCTGGATGTTACCGATTACTTCTGCATAAGTCTTACAAGCTGTATCGAAACCGAAAGAAGTTTCAATCATATCGTTCTTCAAGTCACCGTCAATCGTCTTCGGGCAACCGATCACCTGTACACCGTACTTCTTGGCAGCATAGTATTCAGCCAACACACAAGCGTTTGTATTAGAGTCATCACCACCGATGATAACCAGTGCTTTGATGCCCAATTCCTTGATGATCTCAAATCCCTTTTCAAACTGAGCTTCAGTTTCCAGCTTCGTACGTCCCGAACCGATGATATCGAAACCACCTGTGTTACGGTATTCGTCAATGATGTCAGCAGTCAGTTCCATATAGTTGTGGTCTACCAGACCGCCAGGACCCAAGATAAAGCCGTACAGCTTACTTTCAGGATTCAGCTTTTTGATACCGTCGAACAAACCAGAGATTACATTGTGTCCGCCCGGAGCTTGTCCGCCGGAAAGGATTACACCTACGTTCATAGCAGGAAGTTGAACAGCTTCACCCGCTTCGAATGTAATCAACGGCATTCCGTACGTGTTAGGGAATAATGCTTTGATAGCTCCCTGATCGGCTACAGATTGAGTAGCAGCACCTGCTACAGCTTTAACGGCTCCTGTTGCCAATGCTTTCGGAAGTTTGGGCTGATAAGCAGCCCTTGCGATTTGCAATGCACTTTTAGTCATTTTCTTTATTTTTATTTAAAGGTGTTAGTAAGTTTCTTGTCAAACTTGAAAAGCGTTGCAAATTTCGCATTTTTCCTCGAATTATGAAAGAGAAGCCCTCATTTTATTTCGCTGCATAGTTACAGAGGCTATTGCTTCCAGCCACCGCCAAGTGCTTTATACAGTTGTACTACGGTGATCAGTTCATCACGAATAGCGTTACTCAGACCAATTTGTGCGTCAAAATAACCACGCTGGGCATCGAGAACATCCAGATAATTGATCACTCCATTGATATATTGCAACTGCGCCAAATCCATATAACTCTTAGCCGAACGTTCCAGATTGGCACGAAGCGCGTACACCTCTTTTATCTTATTAAAGTTGACAATCGCATTACGTGTCTCCTTGAAAGCCGTCAGGACTGTTTTCTCATAACTATGTATTTCTGCTTCATAGGCCGCTTTTTTGCCTTTCAACGCAGCACGGTTTTTTCCCCAGCCAAAAATAGGAGTCAATAAAGCACCTTCCATAACGGCATAAGGCGATTTTAGAAGTTCTGACAAAGACGTGCTTTCACTACCGAAACCACCCGTCAGTGCCAGACGAGGAAACATATTCGTATAAGCCACACCTACTTTTGCATTGGCAGCGATCAGCTTCTGCTCTGCCTGACGTATATCGGGACGGCGTTCAAGCAAAGTGGAAGGCATCCCTATCGGAAGAGTTTCCGGGAAATTAAACTCCTGAAGCAAACGGGAACGGGCTATGCGATTCGGGTATTCTCCGGCCAGAAAAGCAATATCATTCTCTTTCAGCGATATTTTGCGTTCCAGATCAGGAACCAGAGTAGCTGTACGTGCCAACTCTACCTGCGCCTGACGATAAGAAGTCTCCGAAGTAAGTCCTCCTTCAAAACGGATACGTGCCAGACGAACCCCTTCTTCACGAGCTTTTAAAGTCTGCTTGACGATATCCAGTTCCGTATCCAAGGCAACCAGCTCATAATATGCCTGTGCCACTTCCGCCACAATCGTCATCTGAAGCGCACGTTGCGCTTCTACTGACTGCAGATATTCGGCGATGCTGGCAGAACGTGCCCATCGCAGATTTCCCCAAAGATCGAGTTCCCATGAAACTAGGAACTGCGCTTCAAAAGTATCCGATTTCTTAAAAGCATCTCCCCCATGATTTTCAAGTTCACGCTCGGCAGTCACTTTACCTTTAATATCGGGAAGCAGCGCGGCGGTGGATATCCGTTTCTGAGCTGCCATTTCCTTGATGCGGGCAGCCGCTATCAACATATCTTTATTATGGTCCAACGCACGGTCTATAAGACTGCGGAGTGTGGAATCTGTGTAGATTTCCTCCCAATCCTGATCTCCAAAGCTGACCGTATCCTGATGTTGAGCCAGACTATCGGGTAAATGAAGATCAGGACGGACGTAGCTCTTGCCTACTTTGCAGGAAGTCAGTATTCCTGCAAAAAGTAGTATAGCAATATATAGTTTATTCAGTTTCATTATTTCTTATGTTTTAAGATTTTCGACTTTGTTTTATACACCATCACAAAGAAGAACGGCACGAGAATGATACCAAATACGATAGCGAATATCATTCCGAAGAATACGCCCGTACCAATCGCCTGACGGCTCGCCGAACCCGGACCACTCGCCAGTACCATCGGAAGCATTCCCAGTACAAATGCAAGGGAAGTCATCAGAATAGGACGGAAACGTAATTTCGCTGCGTAGATTGCCGACTGAATCAAGTCTTCACCTCTATCTACCTGCACTTTGGCAAACTCTACAATCAAAATGGCATTCTTGGCGGCAAGCCCGACAAGCATTACCAATCCGATCTGGAAATAAACATCATTCTCCAGTCCGCACACCCAAACTCCCAGATAGGCTCCCAATGCTGCTACAGGCAAGGATAGCAATACAGCAATCGGCACTGTCCAACTTTCATATTGTGCGGCAAGGAAGAGGAAGACAAACAAGAACACCAGTGCCATGACCATACCCGTCTGACCGCCTGCCTGTTTCTCCTGATAAGAAAGTCCGCTCCACTCCAGTCCGATATTATCCGGAAGATGGTCACGGGCGATCTGCTCCATAATCTCCATTGCCTGACCGGAACTGTATCCCTGTGCAGCAGCACCCCGGATAACGGCAGTAGTAAACATATTGAAACGCTTGATACTTCCCGGTCCTGTCGTATAAGAAGCATTACCCAAAGAAGTCAGCGGCACCATCGCTCCATTGGAAGCTTTCACAAAGAACAGGTTGATATTGTCTTTATGTTCCCGATAAGGAGCTTCCGCCTGAATATATACCTTATATATACGGTTGAACATATTAAAGTCATTCACATACACCGAACCTGTATACGCTTTCATCGTAGAAAACACATCTGCCAAAGGTACTCCCAGCATTTTCACTTTGTCTCTGTCCACATCAAAATAAAGCTGGGGAATCTCAGACTGCAAGGAAGAAGACAAACCGGTAAGCTCCTTACGTTTGGAAGCATAATACATCAACGTATCTGCCGCATCTACCAAATTATCGAAAGTAGCCTCTCCACGAGCTTCCAGCTGCATTTCAAAACCACCGGAGCTGCCCAGTCCCGGTATGACCGGAGGAGTAGACAGGTAGACTTTACATTCGGGATATTCTCTCAAATGTTTTTCTACCGTATCCATAATTTTTTCAATACTGGTGCTCTTTCTCTCTTCCCAAGGTTTCAGAATAACGGTCAGCTCGGCACGCCCCTGATTACTCCCTACACGCGGGCTGCTTCCGGTCACGTTTTGTACATATTCTATATATGGATTCTTCTCCAGATAAGCAATCGCGCGTTCCGTTACTACACGGGTTCGCTCCAAGGTAGCTCCTTCCGGCAGTTCAAGTTCAATCTTAAAGTATCCCTGGTCTTCTACCGGCAAGAAACTGGTCGGAATAATCCGGTGAATCAACAGAATAGCAATCAATACCATACCAAAAGCACTCAAAACCCGACGAGGATGTTTGATAGTACGGGTGACGGCAGCTACATACTTATTGCTTCCGATACCCAGCCACTCATTGATCTTTCTGAATACTATATTTTTCTTCTTGCCACTATCCGGTTTCAAAATGAGCGAACACATCACAGGGCTCAGCGTTAAAGCAACCACAGTAGAAATCAGTACAGATACCACGATAGTTACCGTAAACTGACGATACAGCTGCCCGGTAATTCCACTCAGAAAACTTACCGGAACAAACACAGCCGCCAATACCAGTGAAGTAGCGATCAATGCGCTTGATAATCCGTTCATCGCTTTCTTTGTCGCCTCATAGGGACTCAGCTTCTCCGTTTCCATAATATGCTCTACTCCTTCCACCACTACAATCGCATCATCGACCACGATACCGATGGCGAGAATCAAACCGAGTAAGGTCAATATATTAATAGAGAAACCAAAAATCAGCATGAATCCGAAAGTACCAATCAGGGAGATAGGTACCGCTACCACCGGAATCAATGTAGCACGCCAGCTCTGCAAAGACAGATACACTACCAACACAACCAGCACCAATGCTTCGAACAATGTTTTATATACCTCATGAATAGACTCGGAGATATACGTTGTCATATCAAACGGAATCTCATAACTCAATCCTTCCGGAAAATTCTCGCTGATTTCTTCCATCGCCTTCTTTACATTCTCGGCTACTTCCATCGCATTGGCACCCGGCAACATGTAAATACCCAGTACCGCTGCATTCTCACCATTGATACCACTCTCGGTATTGTATGAAGAAGCCTCCAGAGATACACGCGCCACATCCTTCAGCCGGATGATGGAACCATTGGCATTGGCACGTACCACAATATCCTCAAATTGCCCTACTGTAGAAAGACGTCCCTGAGTAGTGATAGGAATCGTTATATCCAGTCCCTGTACCGGCTGCTGACCTAATACACCGGCTGCCGATTCACGGTTCTGGTCTTTCAAGGCATTCTGCAAGTCCTGCACAGTCAATCCGAAGTTAGCCAGCTTATCAGGCTCTGCCCATATCTGCATAGCATAGTAACGGCTACCAATATTGGATACACGTCCTACTCCCGGAATACGGCGAATCACATCGAGCACATTGATCGTAGCAAAGTTGCTCAGGTAAATTTCGTCAAACTTAGGATCGGTAGAAGTCAGACAGAGTGTCATTAACTGACTGGGTGCCTGTTTCTCTACGGAAATACCATTCTGAATCACTTCCACCGGAAGACGGGATTCAGCCAGCTTCACACGGTTCTGAATTTCCACAGCAGCCAGATCCGGGTCGGCAGATACATCAAAGGTAACTGTTGCCGAGAAGCCACCGGAGTTAGAACTGTTTGATTCCATATATAGCATACCGGGCGTACCATTGATTTCCTGTTCAATCGGAGTAGCCACCGCCTGTGACACGGTAAGCGCACTCGCACCCGGATAAGACGCACTGATCTTTACCACCGGAGGCGTGATCTGCGGATATTGATCCACCGGAAGCATGGTCAGCCCGATGATTCCGACAATCACAATCACGATGGAAATGACAGCCGAAAATACCGGCCTGTCTATAAAAAAACTAACTTTCATTGATTATTCTCCTTTTGCGTTATCCTTCATTCCTGTTGTAGAATCACCTGCCACCATAGTGGTATCCTTCACTTCCGTTTCCGGCTGACTGATCCGTACTTTCATACCCGGGGTCAACTTATGGAAACCTTCTACAACAATTGTCTCTCCTACAGCAAGTCCTCTTTCCACTACGACGTTATTCCCCACTTCGGGTCCTAACTCGATAAAACGTTTCTCTACTGTATCATCTTTACGCATTGTATAAATATAAGCTCCACCTTTTTCAATGGTAACAGCTTTCATCGGAACAAGGATAGCTCCTTCACGCACGTCCAAAAGTAGTTTTACTTTGGTAAACTGTCCCGGAAGTAATACCTGTTTCGGGTTAGGCATCTCTGCACGTACGGAGAAAGTACCTGTCTGGGGATCGACCTGCGGTTCTGCAAAATCGACATATCCTTTATAGGGGTAAACCGTATTATCCGCCAAAGTAATAGTAATGTTCGGTTGCCAGGAACGGGTAGAATCCTGTTGTCCGAGGTTAATATTACGTTCTTTACTTTTCAGATAATCAAGTGCCGTCATACTGAAATCGACCAATACGGTATCGCTTTTTACTACTGTAGCCAGCAGAGACTTTCCTCCCGGACCAACAAGCGTTCCCAAGTCTACATTTCTTTCACTGATATGTCCGGCAAGAGGTGAACGAACGATGGTATAGCCTAATTCGAGTTCAGCCTGCGCCAAGTCCGCTTCACTCATCGCTACTGTCGCAACAGCGCTTTCATAAGCTGCTTCCGCATTATCCAGATCCAGCTGACTAGCAGCATTTTGTTCGTACAACGGACGGATACGTTTCAAGTCACGTTCAGCTTTCAATGCCTGTGCTTCATCCTTTTTCAGCTGAGCCCGTGCCTTGTCGGCTTTCGCGCGATACTGATCCTGATTGATCACAAACAAGACCTGATTCTTATTTACATAAGTGCCTTCGGCAAAAAGCATGTTTTCCAGATAGCCTTCTACCCTGGCACGTACTTCGACAAATTGCTGGGCACGGATTCGCCCCACATATTCTCCGAATATCTCTACATCATCTTTTATAACCGGTTCAACAATCACTGTCGGCATTTCCGGCGCAGCCTTCTGAGGTCGGGTCAGTATCCAATACACTCCCAACACAATTACCATACATACTACAGCAGCAATGGTTCTCTTTCTCCTCAGTTTCAACTCATGTTTCGAAAAGAATAATCTCATATCGAATCTTATTATTTAATTTAACTTATGTTTGTTCTACACTCTATTATGCAATACACATACCAAAATATCCTGTTTTATCTTATCTGTTTATTATCAACATATTACATTTTTCCTCTTGAAGACGGAAGTGTGGAAAACATCCTTAAAGTGTAGAATTTATCCACATTTCCGACTTTTAGAACATTTTTTATAGTTCTTGTTTCATCAACTAAACAATTTATCCCCTACATTTGTAGTTATATTGTACATCAACACAATAACATGTCTAATGAAAAAACAAATCTTTTCAACATTAGTTTTTGCAATGTGCCTGATATTACCTTTTTCTGTTTATTCACAGGAACAACGGAAGAAGGTCGGCGTCGTCCTCAGTGGCGGTGGTGCCAAAGGAGTGGCACATATCAAAGCACTGAAAGTCATTGAGGAAGCAGGCATTCCGATCGATTATATAGTAGGCACCAGTATGGGATCTATAGTCGGTGGACTTTACGCCATCGGTTATACTCCGGAACAACTGGACAGTATGGTACGCAAGCAAGACTGGACTTTCCTTTTGAGCGATCGTATCAAACGCAGTGCCATGTCGCTCACCGAACGCGAACGCTCTGCAAAATACATTGTTTCGCTTCCTTTCACAAAGAACCCGAAAGCTGCCATGTCCGGAGGAATTATCAAAGGACAGAATCTTGCCAATCTGTTCTCTGATCTGACAGTGGGCTACCATGACTCGATCAATTTTAATAAGTTACCGATCCCCTTCGCCTGTGTATCGGCCAATGTAGTCAATGGGGACCAGATCGTATTCCATGATGGCGTACTCTCTACTGCGATGCGTGCCAGCATGGCCATCCCCGGTGTATTCACTCCGGTGAGAAAAGACAGCATGGTATTGGTCGACGGTGGAATTGTCAATAACTATCCGGCAGATGTGGCCAAAGCAATGGGGGCCGATATTATTATCGGAGTCGATGTTCAGAATGCGCTGAAAAGTGCCAACAAGCTCAACAGCGCTCCGGACATATTGGGGCAGATTGTTGATCTCACTTGCCAGACCAATCATGAAAAGAATGTAGAACTCACTGATACCTATATCAAGGTAAATGTAGACGGATTTTCTTCCGCCAGCTTCACTTCGGCAGCCATCGATTCCCTGATGCGTCGGGGCGAAGAAGCCGCACGTGCACAGTGGAATTCCCTGATTGCCTTAAAAAAAGAAATCGGTATACCGGACAATTATGTCCCCAAACAACATGGACCGTACTCTTCTCTTTCCAATTCACGGACAGTATACGTCACAGATATATCGTTCTCCGGCGTAGAGGCTGATGACAAAAAATGGCTGATGAAGAAGTGTAATCTCAAAGAGAACAGTAACATTACCACTCAGCAGATAGAACAAGCTGTGTATCAGTTGCGTGGCAGTCATTCTTACTCAAGCGCCAGCTACACACTTACCGACACTCCCGAAGGGTATCACCTTAATTTCTTGTTAGAAGAAAAATATGAGAAAAGAATCAATCTGGGCATCCGTTTCGACTCGGAAGAAATAGCATCCCTGCTGATTAATGCCACAGCGGATCTCAAAACTCATGTTCCTTCCCGATTATCCCTGACCGGCCGATTAGGAAAGCGATATGCCGCACGCATCGATTACACTCTCGAACCGATGCAGCAACGCAATTTCAATTTCTCATATATGTTTCAATATAATGACATCAACATCTATGATGAAGGCGAACGTGCCTATAACACTACTTACAAGTATCATTTAGCTGAATTTGGCTTTTCGGATGTCTGGTACAAAAACCTCCGCTTCGGACTCGGACTTCGTTTCGAATATTATAAATACAAAGATTTTCTTTTCAAGAAACCGGAACTCACTGGGCTGGATGTAGAATCCGAACATTTCCTGAGTTATTTCGCTCAGGTATACTATAGTACATTCGACAAAGGATATTTCCCTTCCAAAGGAACCGAATTCAAAGCTGCCTATTCGCTCTACACCGATAATATGGCTCAGTATAATGATCACGCCCCGTTCTCCGCACTGAGCGGTTCGTGGGCCAGCGTAGTTCCCGTAACCCGACGTTTTTCTATCATTCCATCCATCTATGGTCGTGTTCTGATTGGAAAAGACATCGCCTATCCCTTGCAAAATGCCATTGGCGGCGAAGTATACGGACTCTACATTCCACAGCAACTGCCGTTTGCCGGTGTGACCAATATGGAACTGATGGACAATTCAATCATGATTGCATCCGTGAAACTCAGACAACGGATGGGAAGCATTCATTATCTCACTCTGACAGGTAATTATGGCTTGACAGACAGTCACTTCTTCGAAATTCTAAAAGGGAAACAACTGTTTGGTATCAGTGCCGGATATGGTATGGACAGTATGTTCGGTCCGTTGGAGATTACGTTCGGGTATTCCAATCAGACTGACAAAGGAAGTTGTTATGTGAATCTGGGATACTACTTCTAAGTCACTATTTCGGTTCCTGCATACATAGGACTATACTTACCATGATGAGAAAAAGTTCTCACTGCGATGAGACTTTTTTCTCATCATAGTGAGAATTTTTTCTCATCGCAGCAAGAACACTTGAGAATATTCAGCATCCTAATCTGCTGTTATACAAACTTTTCCCTTTTCTGTAGATATAGTAATCCGATCATCATCCAGACTAAACTGGCGGATAAAAGGAAAATGCGGTTTTTGATAAGGATTCCCTCCCAAATAATCGGATGAACATTATCGGGAACACGAAAAGGATTCAGCAGAACGTTCCAGAAAGAATCCGGCTTACCTAAGAACATCAATGCAATGCCTATAATAATCATAAATACGGCAGTTCCGTTTCCACTCCGCGTAATGGTAGACAGCATAAAAGCCATATTTCCGAAAAAGAGTATCGGGAACATCAACTGTAATGCCATCTCAAGCGGATTGACCGGATACAGCAATAAAATGGCTATGTATGAAAAGATAATCAGAATAACAAAAATTGCCACATAAATCATCAATAACCGCACGCCCCAAACCTTATACTTATAGTCGGGGATTCCAAAGAGAATCTCCAATATCCGGCTATCTTCATCATTCTGAATGCCGAATACAGCCGGATAGAAAATAAGCAGCATAGACGGAAACATCAGGATGCTATAGATGAGTCCCTCGTTAATCTCCTCCCGTTTCCAGGCATTCTGAAACATGAAAAGAGCAAAAAAGCCAAATGCAGCCAGCAGAAACCAGAAAAACTTCCCGGCAAATATAATCTTCAGGTTATACCTGACTACTTTAGGCAACAGTTGTATCAATTGTTTGAATGTCATATCCTTCTTTTCTTTTTAATTCATATTCTTCAGCAGACAGAGATAAGCGTCTTCCAAATTAGCTTCTACCTCTACAGCCCCTTCATAAGGCTGTCCGACAGAAAGATAGCGCACCCGAATCGTATCGCCTTCCTGAATATGATGTATTACCAACGATTTGTCCAGTACTTTTTCAAATTCTGTCTTATCTATATTAAACTGCCATACTTTCCCATTAGCCATTTCCACCATGTCCGAAGGATCACCGAAATATTTCAGTTCACCCTTATTGATCACCACTACCTGATTACAGGAACTGGATATATCCTCAATGATATGAGTGGAGAAAATAACGATACGGTCCTTACTCAACTCTACCAGCAGATTACGGAAACGGATACGTTCGCGAGGGTCGAGTCCCGCTGTAGGCTCATCCACAACCAGGATACGCGGTAAATGAAGCAGAATAAGCGCAATACCAATACGCTGTTTCATACCTCCCGAGAAAGAACCTATCTTTTCGTCTTTCCGCTCGTACATATGTACCGCTTTCAGTACATAATCCAGACGCTCCTTTCGTAACTCACCGTCTACAATCCCTTTCAGTATAGCCTGATAATCCAGAAACTCCCACGAAGTCATATTCTCATAAGTTCCGAATTCCTGTGGAAGGAAACCTATCAGACTCTGTAGCTCTTCTCTGTAGATACGTGTATCCAGACCATTGATCCAGATACTACCATAGCTCTGCTCAAAGATACCACAGATGACACGCATCAAGGTCGATTTACCTGCCCCATTGGGTCCCAGTAGTCCGAACATACCTGTCTGAATCTCGAATGACACTCCACGCAACGCTTTGAAAGGTTTGCGTCGTTTTCCAATCATAGGAACACTCTTCACCATGCGGAAATAGGAACGGCGAAGCCCTGCAAATCGTCCGGTGACACGCTCAATATTTACATCATGATCATACAGATACTGGGAAGTGACATAGATGGCAATACCCACAAGCCATAACAATCCGATCATGATGACCAGCCCGTTATTATCCAGTTTACGGAATAACTGAAACAGAATAAGGGGAGGAAGACTCCAGAATATCACCCGGTTTACGATCTTTGTTACTCGATTATCTCCGTATCGATAATATAAATAGGAACGTACCTTTCTCCACAAATACAGTATCGCTGCATAAATAGCGAACGAGAACAGGAATATCCAAAGCCTGTTATGAATGAAGAAATAGGTGAAATAAATGGCAAACAGTAAGATACCAAACTGCCATAGCACATTGATAAAGTCCTTCAGGGAATGGTATTCATTGCTCAATCCCAGACGTTTGCGTAATTGCAAACCACTGTTCCACTGACGGCTGATGTGTCCAGGCCAATCGTAGATCTTAACCAGATTGCGGACAGAAATACGAATTTCTTCATCCGGATTGATAACCTCCGCCTTAGCTCTCCGAAGACTAGTTTGCGCAAAGTATGTCATCCCCGGTATGCCTGCAATCAGTGCTACCAGATAGATTGACTGCCAAAGGATTCCGTCAGTGTATAGCCAGATACAGATTACACCGGACACAAAAAGAATCAGGTGAATGGTCCATAGTTTACGGGATAACGAACGGTACCACTGAAGCACATTTTCCAGTCCCATACAAACTGTCGGAATTAAAATCAGCGTCAGCATGGCGGAAAAGAAAAGTCCGCCTATCACTGTAATGGCAAAAGGTGCACCGATAGCCCCTGCATACTCCGTATCTCCCATAGCCAACGGAAGCATGGCAGCAATTGTGGTGATGGAAGTAATCAGAATGGGACGAATACGTGACATACCGGCAGTCATCAACGCCCTGTTCCGACGGTATCCCCGTTTACGCAAAATGTTGGCGTAATCTATCAGAATGATTCCGTTATTGACGACTACTCCCAACAGAATAAGGAACCCTGTCAGTGTATTCGCATTCATCAGACTGTTGCTCGAAAGCAATAATGCCAGCAAAGAACCGATAGCAGCCAACGGAATGGTAAAAAGCAACACAAAAGGCGTCACTACAGACTCGAAGACTGAAGCAAGGATCATAAATATCAAAAGAAAAGCTGCCAGAATAAGGAATTTGAAATCCCCGAATTCATCCTCCTCATGGAATACCTGCACAGCGACTCCGGACGGAAGATTATAACTGGCAATCAACTGGTCGATATCGGAACGATATCCTCCCAATAAATCTTTCGAAGACTGAACATCTCTCGGAAAAGCATAGTATACCTCAATCTGCTTATCTTGATTGACACGGATGATGCGCGAACGCCCACGTCCATAATTCAGAGACGATATATCTTCGAGATTGTGCATACCGCCATTGGCATTTTCTATCCGGATAGCACGCAAGTCATCCACAGTTTTCTCTTTCTGAGCTTTTTCCTGTACCTCTTCTTCAGTTTCCTTTTCCGGTATTTCGTCACGGATAATAATATCATAAATATCCTCTCCCACCTTGAAAGTAGCTTCGGAAGAGTATTCATTATTAAGCGCAGTCAATCCGGTGGTAATATTGCCACGGTTAATATCATAGGCAGTCAGCAGAATAGGGTCAAAGTTCAGATTTATTTCCGCCTGACGGGGAGTATACGAAACATGAGTATGCTGTACAAAATCCTGTTCGTCCAACAAATAACGCACTTCCTCTGCCACCATCTGCATCATTTCGAAATCAGATCCCCTGATCACCACCCGTTCACTGTTGTCACCGATGCCCAACAAACGCATGAATCCGCCCAGACTGCTCAGAGCCGAGTTATCTCCTCCGCCTCCCATAGCATCAGAAACATAGATTTCCGCACCATTGATATTGGCAACTTTAGTCTGCACATCCGCTTTTATATCGGCTATTTTCCGTTTGGCGATCTTTGTGTAATCTTCCTGCAAAACGAGTGTCAGAGTCGCCTCTTTTTCCCGAATACGGCAAATCAGATCTTTCTTTTCCGGAAAATCCTCCAGACGTTCTTCCAGTACCTTTACAATCTTATCCGTATTTTCAAGCGTACTTCCGGTAGGCATCACGACACTGATGTTGAACCGGTCTGAAGCAACTTCCTTCATCTGTTGCACATTCAAGGTCAATGACAAAATCAATGTTGCAAAAAGCAAGATTACAGCTCCAAAGACTGTCACTCCCGGATTACGCATACAAGTCTTCAATAAGACCAGATAGACCTGCATCGGACGCTGAACGATCGATACTTTTTCATAAACGACACTGTTCCCACTCTTACTCTTCAAAAGAAGGTAAGTAATCATCGGTATAAAAAGTAAAGCTACAAACAGCGAGATCGTCAAAGTTGATATAATGGATACTCCGATATGGTGTCCGATCAGTTTTATCAGGAAATTATCAGAAAAAACGAACGGCAGGAACACAGTAATGGTAGTCAGGGTAGCCGCCACAATGGAGCGCCACACTTCTTTTGTTCCCTGCGTTACCGAACGTTCGGGCGTATAGCCGTTTCCCGACAAACGATAAATATTCTCAAGCACCACGACACTATTATCCAGCAGCATTCCGATGGCCAACGCCATTCCTACCAAGGTAAGACTATTGATAGTGATACCAAAAGCGTAGAAGAAGTTGAAAGCCGTATAGACAGAAATCGGTATGGAAAGTGCGATAAAAAACACCAGCCGCATATTCTTCAGGAAAAGCCAAAGAACGAACACAGCCAATAATCCCCCTACCAATGCCAGATTAATAATCTGGTTGATATTATTTTCCATGGTTTCAGCCTTGTTCTCCTGAATGACAATTTCCAGTTCGAGCGGAGCCAGTTTCTCATTCAGCTTTTCAATCACATCGGATACACGGTGTGAAAGTTCAATCAGATTAGCCTGTGAATCATTGATCAAAGCAACCGAGACGGCTTCTTTTCCATTCACACGACTATAAGTGGTTTCATCTTTCAAGTCAAAAAAGACGGTTGCCACGTCTTTCAGCAGAATAGGACCGGGAGCGACAACTATATTCTCCAAATCAGAGACTTTGGTATACATCGCATTGACATGGACAAAATTCTTGCTGTCGGGTTCATCTGCGAAGCCTACAAATGTCTTTTCCTGGGTATTCTGCGAAAGCAAACCGCTTATTTTGGAAGCTGTGAGGTTCAGAGCTTTGCAAGCCTCCGGATTCAGACGTACTTCAATAGCTTTCTGCCGTCCTCCGTAGATATTGACGGAAGCTACTCCATCTATGTTCTCCAGATCAGAGCGAACATCCTCGTCTACCAGACTCCGGACACGGTCAGTTCCTCCCGTACCACGCACCTGAAGCACCATGAAGTTATTATTCATCTGAGCAATATCCACTTTCTGTACCTGTACGGTAAAACCGGTCGGCAGGGAGGCAGCGATTTCATTCACCTTCTCCTGCAGTTTAAGACTGGTCATCTTGAAGTTGATATTCTTTTTAAAGTCAATCTGTATGCTGGACTGCCTCCTGTCAATGTAGGATTGCAGTTTGTCTACTCCACCTATCGCACTGACCGCTCCTTCAAGTGGAATAATCACTTCCGACTCTACATACGAAGGGTCCATATCCTGCTGTGACGACACCTGGACAAACAGAACCGGAAGTTCTGCGTTGGGCAGCAACTCCACCGGAAGTTGTTTATACGACACATAGCCCAGCAGGCTGAGTGCAATAAACAGCATACAAATCGTTATTCTCCTATTTAGTAAAAAGTTCATCTTCAGCTGTTTTTAGTTCGGCGATTTATACGTCTTTTGATATTCTCCAAGACATAATAGACACAAGGAATAACCATCAAACTCATCAGAGTAGAAGTTATCAATCCTCCGATCACAGCTATAGCCATCGGTGAACGTAAAGATGCACCTTCACCAAAACTGAATGTCATCGGAAGCATGGCCAGAATCGTAGTCAAAGTAGTCATGATGATCGGACGGATACGCTGTTGCCCTGCTTCTACAATGGCATCAGTCAACTCCATTCCCGCCTGACTAAGCTGATTGATACGGTCTACCAGAATGATAGAGTTATTGACGGCAATACCTCCCAGCATGACAATACCGATAACTCCCATCATATTGATAGTGGTTCCGGTAATGAAGAAAAGTAAGATAGCACCTACTACAGCCAGAGGAATAGTCAGCAAGATCGTAAACGGATGCAGCAAGGATTCAAACTGGGAAGCCATCACCATATAGACAAGTACAACAGAAAGCATCAGAGCAAACAACAGACTGTTCATTGATTCTTGCCGTTTTTCTTCCTCTCCTGTCACTGTAATACTGTAGTTAGCAGGCAATTCAATACCTTTCACCGTTTCACGCACTTCGGCTGCTACTTTATCCAGTGATTTACTCGCATCCATATTAGCCATCACCTTACCGATACGGCTTTGATTGCGGCGCAGAATCTCCTTGGGCGCTTGTCCGTGAGTAATGGTAACAATCTCTTGTAATACAAATTCCTGTGTTCCACTTTTGATGACAAGAGCACCAAGAGAACTCAACGGGATATCCGGCACCTTTATGACGATATCACGCATCTCACCGCGATATTCCATCTTACCGACTTCCTTACCGCTTAGTTGCTGCTTCAATTGTTCGATTACCATAGCCACACTCAAATTATTGATACCGGCTATTGTACGATCAATCGAGATCACAACTTCCGGAGCACCGTCTTCCACGGAGGTAATAACATCATAGATTCCATTTACGCCAATCATCCGTTCCTTCACCTCTTCAGTCAACTGAGCAATCTCATCCAACTCCTCTCCTTTGACCTCCACAACAATAGGAGCCCCTTCGCTTCCTAACAGTGAACTCAGAGAATTCTCATCCTGCTGAATCGTCAGTTCCAGTCCGTCAGGATTCTTGGCCGATTCCACGAAAGACGCAATCACCTTTTCCGGTGAAAGTGTACATTCCGGTGAAAGGATCACTTTCATCATTGCTGTATTTTCTCCTTCAAATATCGCATTTTCCGAACTGCTCCCCTCTCCGATATGACTGTATACCGTACATAAAGAATCACCGCCAACGATAGCATATAACAATTCTTCCAGATTACCTACAGCAGCGGAAGTGCGTTCCATCTGTGTACCTTCGGGCATTTTGATTACAGCCGTAAACGTCTTGCTTTCCGCACGGGGCATAAACTCAGTTCCGATAAACGGAGTCAGCAATCCAGTCACGATAAGGAGTAACACTGCCATACCGATCACCAGCCAACGTCGCTGAATCAGCTTGCGAAGCACTCTGCTATATCCTGCAATACGAATGGACTTCACTTCTTCCAGCTTAACCTTCTTGCCGGAAAGCTGGATATATAACATCGGAATCACCAGGATAGCCACAAACAAAGAAGAAACCAGTGAGAAAGTAACCGTCCATGCCTGATCTTTAAACAGTTCGCCCGAAGCTCCGTGAAGATAAACAATCGGCAGGAAGACGACAATAGTCGTCAGAGTAGAAGCTATTACCGCATTGGCAACTTCTGCCGTCCCGTTAATAGCAGCCTCTTTGATACTCAATCCTTTCTCCTGATTTCGGAAGATACTTTCTATGACGACAATGGCATTATCGACGAGCATACCCGCCCCGAGCGCCAGTCCTCCCAATGTCATAATATTCAGTGACAGTCCGTTGAAGAACATCAGATTGAAAGTAGCCACAATCGAGATGGGAATAGCAAGACTGACAATCAGTGTTGTCCCCATCCGGCGAAGGAATACAAACAAGACTACAATAGCGAGAATAACACCCAGAACAGCACTGCTCTTCACTTCTCCTATCGCACTTTTTATAAAAGTACCCTGATTGGAAATCACCTGAAAATGATAACCGGGCAATGCATTCTCTATCACTGCCAATTGGCGGGTTACCTCATCCACCACTTTTACAGTATTAAAGCGCATCTCCTTATAAATAGACAGCCCGATACTGCGCTTCCCGTTAATCCGTACAATATTTTCCGGACGAGCGTTCAAAAATTGTACAGTCGCCACTTCCTTCAAAAAGACAGGAGCTTTATTACTGTTGGCAGTCGCTGTTCCCGAAGTATTGTTTCCGGACGATTCCTCTTGTTGTATCGCTTTGTATCCGACAATCAGATTCTCAAAATCATCTTCCGAAGCAAACAAGCTCGAACTTTTCACCAGATATTGTAATCCCAGTTCACTGACCCGTCCACCGGATATGCTCTGATTATTCGATTCGATGCGCGAAGCGATATCTTCTATTTTCAGTTGAAAAGCATCCAGTTTATAAGGATCAGTCTGAATGGTAAGAGTACTGACTTCTTCTCCCGAAAGCGTCACTTCAGCCACGCCTTCCAGACGAATCAACTCATTGCGGATATAGCTTTCGGCAATCTTCCTCAATTCCGCCATATCTGTAATACTCTGATGAGACATTCCCACCAAAACTACCGGAGACAAGTTCGCATCGTGTTGCGTAATCTTCAGTTCAGTGATATCCTTGTTCTGGGCAAACGGATTCATGGCTTTCTGCAAATCTAGAAAAGCCTCATCCATATCCTTTGTCCAGGTATATTCTACAGTAATTCGTGCTGTCCCGGCTTTAATCACGGAAGAGACCTGAGTAACATCACTCTGCCGGATCGCCATAGACTCCATATTTTTAACGAATTGCTTTTCGATCTCCTCGGGAGGGCGTTCACCCGCCTTTAATTCAATAAACAGGCGGGGATTATTCAGATCGGGCAATAAATCCACACTCAACTGATCGTATGATACTTTTCCCAGCAATAAGAGGGCAAATACTACCATACAAATCGTAACCGGATTGCCTACTGCAAATTTGATTATATTCTTCATAAGTATTTCCTATTTTCAAAAGATGCGGTCATATATCGCATCCATGATTTACTTTTGGATTTTGACTTTGGCGTCTTCTTTCAGTGTTTCAAAACCCTTCACTACCAAATTGTCATTTACATTAAGTCCGGATAGAATTTCGATATTATATTCATCCTCCAGACCTGTTTGCAGATTGCGTATCTTTGCCGTATTCTTTTCGACGATATATACGTATTTCCGGCGACGATTGGACAAGATTACGTCTTTAGGTATAATGATAGAACTATCAGCTCTGTCAACGATAATATCTGCTTTGGCGAACATACCCGGACGCAACTTCAGTTGGTCATTATCAATCAGAATCTTTCCTTTAAAAGTACGTGTCTCCGTACTGATTGCAGGAGACAACTCACCGACTCTCGCTTTTAAAGTATCTCCGGGGATGGTATAATGAGTAATATATACCGGTTGCGCTTCCTTGACATAACGAATGCTGCTTTCCGGCAGATTGATATCCATATACATTTTATCATAAGCCATCAGACTCACCATAGCCTTTCCCTGCTCCACTCTTGTATCAGCCGTATAGTGAGGCAAATCAACAATCACACCATCAAACGGAGCTTTCACTTTCATCTTCTCCAGATTGAGTTTTGCGTTTTCATAATCGTAACGGGCATTCGTTACTTTTACTTCCGTATTCCGCATTTCACTCATCGTCACCCCTCCTTTTTCATAGAGAGCTTTCTGCTTTGACTGTTCCTGTTCGGCAATTTCAAGACTTAGTTTTTTAGCGTCAATAGCGATTCCGTTTTCATACTCCTTGTCTTCCAGACGGATTATCAGTTCCCCCTTACTTACCCTGTCTCCCATTTTGAAAGGTTTTCCGGTTCTCGGATTAGTCTGAAGTTTATAAAATCCGCTCATTTCCGCATTCTGAGATGCACCGTAAGTCGGCTGCACTGTTCCTGTTGTATTTATTAATTTACTGATAGAACCTTTCTTCAGCTCCACGACAGATACCGGAGTTGCAATATTATTGGGTGCGTTTTGTGGTTTGTTGCCACAGCCGGTTAACAATAAGGTTGTTAACAAAGAAGATGCAATAAAAATTTGATACTGTTTCATGGTCTGCTTATTTTTTATCAATAATGTCTTTCATAGGAACAAGAGGGATATTCTTGTCGAAATCATACAATGAAAGGATTTTAAGATTAAGTAATTCTATTCTGTAATTAATCAACGCCTGCGTATAAGTAATCTTCTTATTCGAAAGCTGAGTCTGGAACTGGCTCATTTCCATACCGGTTATGTCACCTTCCCGATAACGAGTCTGATTCAGATCATAGGTCAACTGTGCATTCTGTACATTTTGCTCGGCGATCTTAATCTGAGTCCGGAGGTTTTCGAGGTTACGCCATACCTGACGAATATTCAGCTCGATATCCACTTTATCCTCTTGAAACTCGAGTTCATTAATCCGTTGGGCCATCTTTTGTGCTTTAATCCTTGCTTTCTTTTCACCCCAATCGAAAATAGGAACAGCAAAACTGATAGAAACCCTCGGATTCTGTGTCGGATTATTATAGACTTTATTCAGGTGGCTATTATCTCCTATCAATCCGAAAGAGATGGATACATCTCCTTTAAACTCGTTCAGCGCTTTTGTCTTAATCATATCGAACTCAAGTTCCTTGCTCTCTATTTCACGTTGACGAAGTTCCAGACGCGAACCCAATCCATGCGATATGGCCTGGTCCAGATTTACCTGAATCGGTTTAATCTCCACTTCCGCAAATACGAGAATATCTTCATCCAGCCTCATTCCGAGAGTCTGTTTGAGTTTGTCCTTCGCATTCTCCAGATTCACCTGACTTTCGTCTACAGACGAACGTGCCGTAGCCAGATTCAGTTCCGCTTGAAAGAGTTCGTCCTTCGCTGCTAAATCCGCTTCTACCTTATTCTTGATAATATCATAACTTTGCTGGGCATTAACCAGTTCTTCACGACTAATTTCCAGATTACTCTGTGCCATATAGACAGAATAGAACTGATCGGTTATACTTTTCTCCGTATTCAGTTGCTGCAAAGCATAACTGATATTGGCATTTTCATAATCATACTCTATTTGCTTGAGTTCCATTTTACGCTTGTTGTATGTGAAAATAGGCTGAGTCAATTGCAGATAGAGGTCATTGCTGAATGCCCGGTTACTAGTTTTATCGCCTTCTATAATGGAGCTGTTGTCCTGCCAGCCAAAACGGTTGATTAAAGAAATTGTACCGTCTGTCCATAGAATGGGCTGATCGACCTGAAAGGTCCCGCTGGTATTGAATGTTTCATTCGTGTACCATTGTGACAGACGATTATCGAAACGCCTGTTCTTGTTATAGTCCACCGGGTTCAGATTTAATGAAAATCGAGATTTTAATGAAGCCTTCTGCGCCAGCAGATTCTGCTTATATCTCTCCAGATTCATGTAGGAACGGCGAAGAGAAGGACTGTTCTCCTGCGCAATCTCCATTGCCTTGTCAATCGTTAAAGGAATTTGTCCTTGTGATGTCAGGACAATTCCCGTAAAAGTTACGATTGTCAGCAGCATTCTTTTTAATAGTAGTAAGTCACTTTGCATATAGTTTGCTGTTTTAATAATTATCGTTTCACTATTTTCACTGCGTCAGCTGTCACAGAACGCAGCTTACATTCATCCGTCAGCACGACACGAACCGTATCGGCACTAAAATAGTAAGTACCGAGTTGTTCCCAACCCTCATTGGCTTTTCTCAAATTGATATAGGCATCTTCCATCTCACTGTCGTATGCCACCCTGAAATGATATTCACCCTGAAGGCGGTCATTCCATCGCAGCTCATCATCCTTGAATACATGATAATAAAGCTCATATTGACCGGCTTCCGGCACAGGAATTTTCCATGTAGCCGTCTGACTGCCGTCTCCACTCTTAATCACATAGGCCGAACGGATATATTTACCATAATATTTAGCATTGGTGGTGGCCGTCCATTGTAAAGGCGCACGCCACCAGGATATGCCCGAATATTTAAAGGAAGTATCCTCCACTTTATCCAGCCATTTAGGCAGAAGTCCTACGACAGCAGGGGTAGAAAGTACAAAGAGAGTGGAATCTTCATTATCCACAATAACCTCTCCCGGCATTTCTAAGGATGATTCCGGCAAGGTATAGATAGTGTCCTTGACTATTTTATTCCGTTCTTGTTTTACATTACCAATGGATTGCCGTATCATATAAGGCAGATTGCCGGAAACCATCGTATTGATTTCCACATCACGTATCTGTTCTTCCCAGACAGAAACAAATTCTTTGCTTGTATGGGCAGCTATCTCTACCTTTTTTCTGGCTCTGGGATCTTCCATCGGTTGATACCACCAGCCATTTTGAAGAACGTTCATCTGAATTATTCCGTCATAATCCGAGTTATTGCTCACCAGTACTTTCAAGACAAAGAATTCTTCTCCTCCTTTATTGACAACTTTGGTCAGTTCGGGCTCTCCGATCGAATAAAAAGGAAGAGGCGTCAACTGTTCCCATTCTTTCAAATATGAATAAAGATCCGTCCGGCTCATTTCTCCCAGAGTATCCAGCATATTTTCAAACTTTATGTTCAGAAATGTATTACGCTTCAACATCGCATATAGTGAATCTCTGAAAGCATCTACGCCCATGTTTATTTCTGACCGGGCAAAAAGACGGCTTGCCTCCAGTCCTACGATATTATTTTGCAGATTACGCTGTTCCACATCAGCCAGCAACTCCTTGAACGTATGCTTTTCCAGCAGCAGGTTGGCCTTTTCATTGTTACTAAGCCCATTTATCTGACGTTCCCACCCTTCATTTTCCGACTTCTTTTGCAGATATAGCTCAATAGCCCGATTGGCAACAGGCCATTCCGAAGAGTAAATATTGTACCGGAAATTATAAATCTGCGGGAAAAGGAAATAAGGATTTGCCGTAGACGAAAGATTTCCCCGTCCTCTACTACCCGACGAAAAGTTATAATCGCCTTCTGTCCGCAAAAACATCCAGGCAAAGTTACTAAAAGTCCGCATCTGGGCTTCCTGCATACTGATTTCATTATTTCCCGACCACCGGATATGATTCTTCACCTGCCTCTTCACATCCAGTTCCCAGAATATAGCTCCTTTTTCGGGGAACAATACCATTTCAGGTTGTACTGTCTCCTGCGCTTGCGACCAGGCACGTTCATAGCTGGCAAATTGCACAGGAACTTCTACAATAGAAAATCGCTTGAAAGGGTAATCCAGTTTATATTGCCGTGCCAGTTGCTCTTTCACATTACGTATCAGCCAAGGAATGGTATCGTGAATAGAATCAAACGAAGCAGTAAAATAGTCATGATCCCTTAAATGCCAGACGCTATAAAGAATGCTGTCCGCATAAGCACTTTTTTGCTGATAGTCACCTATGACCAACGATAGTGTCTGAGACGGATAATCTCCTTTAAACGAATACACTCCTTCTTCATCACACTTTCCTTCCCCTTGAGAAAGAGGAACTAACCCCGGTAGAGGCTTGACCTTCAAGCGATAATTACTGAAATAAGTCTGCTGCCAGTCAGGATTTTTATCACTATAGCTTGTTCCTGCACGGGGATACCAATAAGTTTCAGGGGTAAGCATCAGATAATTTTTCGTCTGAAAACTATACTGCTTGTCTATGTTGAACAGAAACTTTTTATTGGAAGCTTGCAGCACTTCGGGAGGGATATCCAAATAACAGAATGAGTTATCTATCTGTCCGTCATACCTGAATGTTGCAGAGATTGTATCGCCTTTGGCATGCTTCGTGCCGAAATCCACCAATACTATTTGCTTGTCACGTTTAAACTTGAGTTGCTGTCCGGCCGAATGAACGGAATGAATGGTTAATCCCGGATTCAAACAGAAGGTGAATACGGCAGATGAGTCCAATGCCACTCCTTTCACAGTTACTTCCGACAGAAAATCTTCAGGATGCTGCTCTACAGAAAGATCATATTCATGAATGAACATCTTCGGAGTAGAAACATATTGGTTGTTGATCTTCGTATAGGTAGCGCGTATATCACTTTGATATAAAATCGAATGTATATGCCAATAACCGCATACAAAAGCTAACATGAGAGTACAAAAAGAAATAACCAGCCACGGATAATTACTGTGCGATGAATTCGGCAGACGCCTGAACAAGGAAATCGTAAAAAAGACAAACGCCAGTCCGGCAAGAAAATAGATGCCACGATGATTTAAAATCACCTCCCAGTTGGAAAAACCGACAATGCTGGACTTCACCAAAGGAAGACTATAAGCCATATAATCGAAAAGATAATAAAACTTATCTTCAATATAAAAAACAGTCAAGCCGATATATCCCAATAATAGAACGAACGTCAGTGCCTGATTTTTCAATACTAGCATCAGAAAGATAGCCAGACCAATAATAAAAATCAGCGTAGGTACACTGATCAACAGAAAATAAAGCAAATAAGCCATCCAGTCCACTTCTCCCAATGTCAGGTTGAATGCAGCCGTAATAGCCATAATAATGAGATTCAGCAACAAAAAGACGCGCAGATTTCCCCAAATCTTACCGATGACGTATTCAGCATTACTTAATGGACGGACATAAAAGACTTCTGATGTATCCAGCTTTTTATCTCTTTTCAGGAAGTCGGATGCCAGAAAAATAGCAATAACAGCCTGCCCTGTATTTAGCAACAGTAAAATTAGATAAGGAATGTTCGATGGAATGGCTGTAGCAATCCAGAAGCCTCCGCTATCTTCCGATACGAACAACTGAAAATTGAAAAAAGTAATGATAGTCACAGCGAGTACCGTGAATACTCTGAAGAACCAGCTTCTGATTAATAATTTACTTTCATATTTTGCTACCGATTGTATATTAGATATAAAGGTCATATCAGCATATCGTGTTTAGTCGTTTGTCCAAAGGTTTAATTGATTCTCCATGTAATATACATAGGCGTGTTCCAGATTAGGGGGAAATGGTTCCGCTTCGTATCCTTCTACTTTATCGGCAACCACCTGTACTTCCCAGATTGTCCCCGATGGAATCGTTGAGATTACCGGATATTTTTTATCGATCTCATGCAACTGATCTCCCGCAGCCCTGATTCTCCACACTTTACCCTCGGCTAATTTCAACATATCTTGCGGAGAACCGTTGAAGGAAACTTGTCCCCGGTTCATTAACGCCATATTATTACAAGTACTGGAAATATCACCGACAATGTGAGTAGACAAAATAATAGTCACATCATTCTCGCTGACCTCCGAAAGAAGATTACGGAAACGGATACGTTCTTCCGGGTCAAGTCCGGTAGTAGGTTCATCAACAATGATTACTTTAGGATGATGTATCAGCGCTTGTGCGATTCCTAACCGCCGCTTCATACCTCCCGATAATTTATTGGCATATCGTTCGCGAACATCGAACAAACCTACGTTTTCGAGCATTTCATCCACAGCCTGTTTCCTCTGCCTGCTATGGGTCATACCGGACAGACGCGCCGCGTAATCAAGAAACTCATACGTTTTGTATTTGGCAAAAAAACGAAAGTCCTGAGGAAGATACCCCAGAATACCGCGTATTTCTTTTCGCTGTTTCATCAAATCATAACCGCAAATTTCTACCTGCCCGGAAGTTGGTTCCATAAGGGCTACAAGAATACGCATTAAAGTAGATTTGCCGGCGCCATTGGGTCCTAATAAGCCAAACATCCCTGCAGGTATTTCCAGATTGACATCTTTCAAGGCATGATTTCCGTTTGGATAGATCTTATTAAGGTTCTTAATAATTATGCTCATGACATTTTATTTGTCCTATGTTGTATTGGGTGATAAAGATAGGCTTTATTTACAGGATACAAATCATAATTATAAACATTAACTTATATTAGTAGAATTCTGTTTGAAATGGACATTCAAGAAACATCCATATATCTCATAAACGAAAAGGAAGAAACCACTTCACAGTGACCTCTTCCTCCTCATATCCCATATGATTATTACCCAACAGGGTTTATAAAAAAGGGTTTTATTAAAAAAGGGTTATTTTTATGATCTTTATTATTTATTAGTTACTTCCACCCTGACCACCACTATGAGTAGGATTAGTAGTAACTGTCTTATACTGATGATCAGTTCCGGTATAGCGTGTTGCTATTACTGAGATTTTCACATCTTTACCATTATACTTCACTGTAGTTGATAATGTAGTAGTACGAGTCTTAGCATAGCAAGTATAAGTCATTGTAGTATAACCGTTTACGTTCACTGTATTATAAGTACGGGTTGTTTCTGTAATACCAGATGCAGATCCCATCAACGAATATAAACGAGTTTTGAAGAAGGCTACCATAGCATTCACTGTTTCAGGTTTTGCACCTGACAAAGCTTTAGTTACAGCTGCTTTAATATCAGCATCGCTACATACCCAACCAGCCTTTTCTTTATAAGTTAGTGCAATACCAGTCACAGCTTTAGGATTTTCGCTATTATCCCGACTTGCCTGTCCCAAAATTTCACTCTTCACAACTGTTTCAGAACTAACTTTACTAGTCACTTTATTTTCCATAGCATAGGAAGAGAAGTGAGTAACTTTAGTTGTGTAGCTACCTGAGTTTTCATCATAAACAACTTTATTTATTTCCTCTGTTTGTGGAACCCACTTTCCATTCTCCAGATAAGTAAGCTCTATATCCTGAGCAAAAGTCACACCCGGAATAGGATTAGGAATAGAGATCGTTACAGGATCCGCAAATTTCAAACCACTAGGTTCGAAGTGTGCTGCTGCCAAAGGAATAGTTTTTTCTACCTCTTTATTCTCTTCTGCAGGTTTCACTTCTGTAGTCACCTCCTCAGGAGCAGGAACATAGGTTGTTACACTGACTTCAGCATTACCGCCTTTTAGAACGTCTTCATTACCTTCTGTCTGAATTGCTCCAACTGGGATTTCTAATTCAGGAGTTACAAGAGGAAGATCTTCTTTCACATTCTCCGGTGCAACAGTACCCGGTTCTTTAACTTCCTCATTCGAAGCACTCTTATCTTCTACCTTAACTTCTGTTGCATTACCATCTTCTCCAACTTCTACAGTCGTAGGTTCACTTTGCTTAGTCAAAGCCACAGCAACAGTTACCACACTACGATTTTCCGCATTAGCAGCAATCTCTACAGAAGTATTTTGAGCAAGATAACCTTTAGGAGCAACTTCTACAGAATACTTACCTGTTTTTGTTTCTGTTACAGAGAACTTACCATCCTTGTCTGTCTTAATTGTCTCAATACCAATTTTTACATCAACACCAGATATACCTTTACCGGCATCCGTCACAGTACCCATAATGTAATACTCAACAACCGGAGCGGGAGTTTCGATAACTTCACCCGGCTCTTGTTTTGGTTCATCGTCATCATCATGACAGGAAACTGCTGCAAAAGACAACACACCGAAGGCTATCGCCAAAGAGCATGCATACAACCATTTTAAATTTCTCATAATTGTTCAATTTTTGTTTAAATTACTAATATCAACTCTTATTTAAGTTTTGTCTTGTCATTGGTACGAATCAAATAGTAACGGATATAATCCGGCTGCCAGAAACGGCTGTTTTCAGCAGATTTCGGTTCGGTTCTATAGCTTACCCCCAAAGCACGGCGAGCAAATTCATTCCCACTACGCATGTCATATTGAAAAGCGAAATAATCCGGAAGCATCACACGCACCGCATGACGACTACGCTTCTTACCCGGCAATGGAATCGAAAAATGAAATCCGGCATTGGTTTCTCCATCTGTATACATGCCATAAAGTCCCACAATATATTCACCGAAGTAACGTGAAAGAGTTCCGCATACCCCATAATCTCCATATATAAAACGTCCACCGCTAACTTTCAATTGAGTATTTACTTGTGGAATGAAATAACCTACGCTGAGCTGCCCATTCACTCTTTTCCATTTACTCATTCCCCAGTCGTTGCCATATAAATGAGACGAACCGGTTATACCACCTTCTCCTTCTACTGTCCAACGACCGTCAGAAGAAAAATAACCGATACCGGCTGCAAGTCCCTGACGATCATCTGAGAAATTTCCACCAGTCAGGTATCCCTTCCAATGATTATCCAGACGAAATTCCTGGCGCAATGTCAAATACCCCGGTCGGATGCAATCCCATTTGCCCGGCTCATTATTGACGATAGGCAAGCAAACCTGCAGCCTCAATGAAGCACCTTTCCAAAGTTGCATTTCTACAGCCGGTTGCAATTCAAAAGCTGCTTTATATAATTTGTAAGTAACATTATTAACTAACATCACACCCGGATAAAGCACTACATCCACTTTCCCAAAAGTAGTAGACTCTCGTTTTGTTCCTTTTAAGGCCTCCATTGCAGTTTTGGTGGAAGTAGTCATCTGCATATTACGGTAAACTCCATCCAAATCACATTTTCCCGATTGATAATCCTCAATCAGCTTCGCAGGCAAAGTGATACAAAGTTGCGGCAAAGCATTATCCAATATGACCAATTGTAATGTAGTTACTTCCGGAAGAGTGATCAGGCGACGTATTGCAATGCCTATACCATTATAAGATCCCCTATATACGGAAGTCTCAAATGCTGCCGTAATCGTATCCTGCTTCTGTACTACAGAAATATTTTCCATTTGCAATTCTTTCAGGACTTCAGATATCCCAGCAGATTGTGCGTCTGCACTCTCCAAAGTGCAGCAACATATAATATATAGTATACTAAATACTCTTTTCATCTTCTTAATGTATTAATGTACATTCATAACGCAAACCGGCAGAAACACAAGTAAATTCGCGTGTAAACACATGGACAGACAAACGTTTCCAAAAACGTATTGCTCCACCCAAATTCCATCCATTGGTATCATACTCTGCCATCAATTTTAACTCACGACAAAAAGCAGGAGTATAACGAATACCACCAAAAGGGCCTTTCTTAAAAGCCGGTTGATTGCCCTGATGAAAATACCAGCCTGCTGTAACAGCCAACTGATGCCCCTTGCAGAAACCAAATGTCTTAGTTAAGACACCATAATAATCTCCCCAATACTGAGTAGCCTTTTCTGTAAAAAGGTCATCTGCACCAATTACCACAGCAGGGAAATAACGGCTTTCTTTCAATGGACGGATACGGATAGTATTGGAACGATCTTGGTTGTGATAACCGACTCTGCCATTATACGTTCGCATTTTAAGTAACGTCATACGGTAAGTCAGTTCAACAAAAGAGAACAAAGACATATCTACCGAGTAGTTCATGGTAGGATAGTTAAACTTATTAGGCGTAACCTCTTCAGGAAGAAAGTTTGCGCTTCCCATAAAGGTTCCTGTTTCCTGCATCTCGGCTGTAGGTATCATCATCTGCCCAGTTGCCCCAAGAGCATATTGTGCATGAACCCGGCTTGTTGTCAAGATGAGAATCAGAATTAATACAACACCCTTTAATGGAATAAATCGCATATCCCCCAAAATAGCTTCAGTTTGTTTCATTTTTTATCTATGTATATTCCTAAATAGAGACCTTACCCCAATTTGATTCATAAATCCTCTATTTTTACCATTCTTTTTTCTGTTACTTCTTAGGTAACGGAAAACACAGGGGAAGGGAGAAATCTCTTAAAACACGAAAAATAGGACATACCAAGTTGCTAAAGGAGGCTCAGTCTAAGCGTAGGGTGAAATTCCTTTGATTATGGGACGTAAAAATCTTAGAATATGAAGAAAAGGGTTCTTTCATGTTCTAGGCTATTTTTATCTTATTTTTAAATCAAAAAAGAAAAAAAGGATAGTTTATTTGCTTGTTATTTATTTTTTTGTCTATCTTTGCGCCATTATTATTTCCGTTACCTAAGAAGTAACATACACGTATATATACTGACTACTAATACTTTATATTATTTACACTTTTCTCCAAGCAATTCTTCACGTAAGATAAATTCATTCTATTTACTTCAGTACGTTCTTTCAAAGCAAAGCCTTTAAGATAGATTTGTGTTGTTTTGATTGATTTGTGTCCCAACGATTCGCTGATCATTTCAATAGGAACTCCGCGATATTTCGCAGTGGTAGCCCACGAATGGCGAATGGTATAAGAAGTGACAGGAGAAGTCAGATGCAAAGCCTTTGCCAGTCCTCTCAAATGGTTATTGAAATTCCGGAGGGCAGACTGGTATTCCCGATAAGCACTTTCATCTTTCCGTTTTTTATTACCATTCAGAATACTAAATAGATAATCAGGGCAATCTTGCAGAGCAGGTTTTCTGTTCTGAAGCTGATAAATCATATCCTTAGCAGTATCCAGTATTTCCACACTCATCGGAGTCTTCGTTTTAACACGATTATAATGAAGAACATTCCTGTCTAAAGACGACTTCTCCAAATGTGCCAAATCAGCGAAAGACATACCACAGAATTGAAACATCAAAGCAGCAATCGCCTGTGTACGCCGTAAAATATCCGATTTAGGATCTCCATATAAAAGCTTATGCAACTCAGTTGCCGGCAAAGCTTTCTTTTGACGGACATCCACTCCTGTATACACCCCGTGAAACAACCGGTGAACATAAGGAGCCCTCCCCGATTCTACTCCACGATTATAAATACTACGCAGCATACGCATATACGTCGAAACCGTATTAAGCTTCAAGCCACGTTCATAAAGATACTGCCCGTAACACCGTAAGTGTTCGCGGGTTACTTGTCCGAATGACACGGTAGGTGTGCCACAAAACCCTCTAAAAGAAAGAAGTGCATTTTCATACACATGCGCAGTAGAATAGCGCCCCTCTTTTCGTAAACGACCGATGTACATCTCAGCGCATCGGCTAAACCCATTTTTTTTCATCATTTATACACTAGTTAATTATATAAATCATCTCAGATGAGAGAACAAATATACTTCCTCTTAGGGTTTTAACCATCACAAGAATTATTTTATTTCGAACGAAAATCAGAAAGCGACCCTCACTCACGTGAAAGTCGCTTTCTTGATTTTCATAACTTAATGAACAAACTAATAAATAATTAACCTTTTCTTAAAAATCTCAAACATTATATCTTAAACGGTTGCATCTTCAAATATACCTTATAGTCTTTAATCATCCCCGTTTTACCGGCTTCAGCCCTAGGTAGATAAGAGAATCCCGTAATAACTTTATCTTCACCAAGATCTATCACAATCTGATGAGGGAATGCAGGTTTGGAAGAGGAATAATTGGTATGCCAGAATGTTGATTCCTGCAAATCAAAAACATTTGTTGCAATATTGTTCGCGGCATCCGTTTCCTCACTATCGGCATAAATCACTTTCCAATGCTGACGGGATACCGGTTTGCCATCTTCGCCCAACAACTCCAATTCTGCAATAGCCGCGAAATCTTTCCCATCATGGGCGTTCAAAGCCTCCAGACAGAAGAAACGAGTCTCCACCTTCTTACCGAATTTCACATGTTGCCAACCATTGCCTGACTTAAATATCCCTTGATAAACAGGAGTTTCATTTGTTAAGTCCAAGTTCTCACCCATCTTACGATGAGCATAAGCTCCGTTACCACGTTGTACATCCAGAATTGGTTGACGCAGACCTTCAGTTTCAGCTTTTGAAGGACCAGCCATATCCAATATAATGATTTCATTCTCTCCTTTCTTCAACCAGCAGCCCGGTACATATAAGGTCTGTTGAGGTCCGATTTCCCAATAACGGCCAATCGCATGGCCATTCACCCATACCATACCTTTACTCCAGTTCATCATATTCAAGAATGTATCCCCTAACTCATTGAGGTTAAACGTCGACCGATAATAAGCCGGTTGATTTTCAGCATTCTCCTGTTGTTTATACTGCTTATCACGGGCAAAACTATAATCTACCGGAATAGTATATACCTGCCAGTCCTTCACCAGTTCAACTCCTTTATCAGATTGCAGTTCTACTTTCTCGGTAATACCTTTCCAGTCATAAATACCTTTGCCGAAATTCATTCTTCCCATTGCTTCCACCAGGATATCCAGTCTGTCACCTTCTTTCAATGGTGGTAACTTTACTACACCTTCCCCCTTCAAACGGCTCAGAGTAGCCAGTTTCTTACCATTCAGAAAGACTTGTGCCCAGTCATGAACTTCTGTGATCAGTAATGTCTGTTCTTTATCAGAAGCGGATAATGAAGTCCGATACAGAATACTACCCCATCCCTGATCAAAAGCTTCCATTGTCCGGATATCCTCACTCTCTTTGGGGTGAGGCAGATTATCAAATAAGATTGCCATTTCAGTCATTTTAATAGTAGGAATAGCTATAGTCGGTATCGAATCCGGAATTTCCGGCAAGGTTTCACCTTCCGGCAGGTAGTTACCAAGCAGATTCCGTACTTCCAGATATTTAGGAGTCACCTTACCGGATTCATTGATAGGAGCATCATAATCATACGATGTGCAAGTCGGTGAAAAGTTCGGGAAATTCGCGCCTCCCCAATGCCCGAAACTAGTCCCCCCGTGAGTCATATACAAGCTGAAAGAAATATTGCGGTCCAGCATTTCTTTCATACCTTTTACCAATTCTTCGGCACTTCTTGTTTCATGCTTGGCTCCCCAATGGTCAAACCATCCGGACCAAAATTCACTGCACATCAATGGAGTGTCCGGCCGTAGTTCTTTCAACCGTTTAAATTGCTCGTCGATGTTAGCACCCGTACCGAAATTAATAGTCCAGAGCAAATCATCCAGTGCATTATTCTCAAAATTCGAGTTCCAGTCACACTGGAATAAAGGAACACCTGTAAAACCGGCTTGTTTTACCATGTCACGGATTTCGGATATATACGGCTTATCGATTCCAAATGCTCCATACTCATTCTCCACCTGTACCATAATGATATTCCCTCCTTTACTAATCTGAAGATCAGCCAGCTGTTTGCCCACTTCGTTCAAAAAGAGTTTCACACGTTCCATGTAGTATGGGTCTTGCTCGCGAAGTTTGATATCCTTCTTCTTCAGCAGCCACCAAGGCAAGCCGCCCATTTCCCATTCCGCACAGACATAAGGTCCGGGACGCACTATGACATACATTCCATTCTCTTGAGCCAAACGGCAAAACGCAGCTATATCTTTCTGTCCGGCAAAATCATACCTTCCTTCTTCCGGTTCATGAAAATTCCAGAACACATACAAGCAAATCGTATTCATACCCAGTGCCTTGCACATTTTAATACGATGTTCCCAATATTCTTTCGGGATACGCGGATAATGAATCTCTGCCGCTTTTACAACAAACGGTTTTCCATTCAGCAAGAAAGTATTCTTCCCCACTTCAAATGTGCCCTCCGAAGATTGAGAGCATGAGCTGCCAAGAACAGCCACTACTAAAATAAGTAAATACAATAAAGGTTTCTTCATTTTCTATCTATTGTTTTCATGATATATCTCATACTTAATAAAGAGAATTCACTATCGGCTAATGTTTCCATTAAACCGACAGCGAATTTGAAAATAATCCAAGTGTTCCTAAAAACTAAAATAATACCTATTGAAAACTGAGTACGGTGCAAAGATGAGGTATTATGCGCAAACAAAGGTCCTCAAATAAGTCAAAAGGGTATGAATATCGTTCAAATGAACTTTATTTATCATTTTATGAACTCTTTTTACAGAAAAAATCAAGATATTTGCAAGAAATACCATAAACACTAAAACACCTCATAACGGGAGACCTTATGAATAAAACGACTTTTATACTACTAATAACATTAATTATATCATACATAAATACTGCTTATATTCAAGCACAGACTCAACGTGTCACAGTACAGGGGAGTATTCTGGAAAAAGACACACAGTTCCCTGTTGAGCAAGCTACCATACAACTGTTATCCTTGCCCGACAGTAATTATGTAAAAGGCATTTCCAGCTTGGAACAGGGAAAATTTTCACTCACAACTCTCCCGGGACGTTTTTTGCTAAAAATTTCTTTCATAGGCTTCGCTACCGAATATAAGCCCCTGCAAATAAACACAACCCAGACTATTGTTCAACTAGGCAAAATAGAGTTGAAACCTGATGCTGTACTTCTTAACGAAACCGTCATTGTAGCCCAAGCCCCGCCTGTTGTCGTCACAGGTGATACAACCGCATATAATACTTCCGCTTACCGCGTCAGTGAAGGTGCTGCATTGGAAGAACTAGTCAAAAAGCTACCCGGAGCCGAAATAAACGAAGAAGGGAAATTAATCATTAATGGTCAGGAAGTCAAAAAAATCATGATGAACGGAGAAGAATTCTTCCTTAACGACCCCAATACGGTTTTAAAAGAACTGCCAGCCGATATGATAGATCAACTAAAAACTTACCAAAAGAAATCAGACATGGCACGTATCACCGGAGTAGATGACGGTAAAGAAGAAATGGTACTCGACTTACGCGTAAAACCAAGTATGAGAAAAGGATGGAATGGTAACTTTGAAGCAGGATATGGAAATGACGACCATTATAGGGCAAAAGGAATGGCCAATCGTTTCAAAAACAAAATGAACTTATCAATCAATGGTACCGCCAACGACAATGGAATTAATTCCAATCAAAGAATAGGTGCCAACTATTCTCAGAATACTCAGAAACTCAAATATGGAGGTAGTATTGAAGTCCGGGAAAATAAACGCGATTCATGGAGCAAGCGTCATACAGAATCTTTTTTGTCAGACAACACTTCTCAGTTTTCCCTGCAGAACAACCAATCCGATGGAAAGACAAGTGCTATTTCCGCTAATTTTCGTTTCGAATGGAAATTAGACAGTCTCACCACTATTATGTATCGACCGACATTTAATTTTTCCAAAGGAAACTCCAATTCAGGCAACTTCTCAGAAACGCTCAACAACGAGTCAACTCCTATCAACCGGAAAGAAGCCACAAACCACCAAACGAATGACAGATTCTCCACCAATGGCTCTTTGCAGTTGAACCGCAAATTAAACAGCAAAGGAAGAAACATCGCCTTACGTCTTTATTACGATCTGGATGACGGCAATTCCGATCGATATAGTCTTTCGAATACTTATTACTTGAAGTATGGTGATAGTATAAAAACTTTGAACCAATGGATTGAAAAACTTGACAAAAACAATAAATATCAAGTTCAGATAACATATATGGAACCTGTATTTACCAATCGGTTTATCGAAATTAATTATAGCTATCAACACCGTTCCTCACTCTCTGAAAAATATGCCTATGACTGGGATAAACAAGAAGATACATACAGTCAATATCCTGACACAGCGCACAGTGATTGCTACAAAAATAAATATTCCACCCACCAAACCGGCATATTTTTCCGTACTATCCGCACCAACTATTTTTATAATATAGGTATAGAAGTTGAGGCACAAAAAACGACAAATAAAAGCTATATGCGGGACACGACCTTTGAGTATTTATCCAGAAATGCAATAAACTACTCCCCCACCATAAACTTTAAGTATACCTTCTCTAAACAAACAACCTTAAAAATAAACTATCGTGGGAGAACGGCACAACCCGGTATGACCGACTTATATAGAAAAAAAGATATTTCTGATCCTTTAAACATACGGCTAGCTAACCCCGAACTTAAACCATCATTCAATAACAACATATCAGCTACATTTAATACTTACTTTACTGAAACATCCCGCAGTTTGAATGCTAACCTCTCCTATAATAATACAATGAATAGTACAACACGTATTGTCACATATGACGAAAATACCGGAGGACAGACTACCCAACCGACTAATGTGAACGGGAACTGGCGAATAAACGGTTCGCTTACCTTCAGTACTCCATTATCCAACAAAAAATTCACAGTAAATACACACACCAATACAAATTACGGCAACTCTGTCGGTTTCACTGTGCTCAACAAAGAGTCAGATGCAGTTAAAAGTAATACGACTAACCTCTTTTTATCAGAACGCTTAAAAGGGAGCTACCGTAGCGATCTGATTGACTTTGAGTTATCTGCAGAAGTCAGATATCGAAAATCAGAACATTCTATCAAAAAAGAGAACCGACGGGAAACATTTGATTATACATTCGGAACTGAAGCAAACTTAAACTTACCTTGGGATATAAAAATCTCATCCAATATCAATTGTAGATTAAAAAGAGGATATGGCGGTAAAAATGATACTAACCGCACCCTATGGAACGCACAAATATCGAAAAGCTTCCTCAAGAAGAAAAAGGCAACCGTCCGATTTCACCTATATGATATACTTCGTGAGAATGAAAGTTCGGAACGTTCCATTTCCGAGAATTCTATCACCGACAGAGAATCCAGTACTTCTAACGTATATTTTATGGCATATATTGCGTATCGGTTCAATACCTTCGGACAAAAAAGAAAACGACAATCGGTACAAAACTAAAATTATAAAAGAGAAGGAAATGATGTATCCACAACTACATCATTTCCTTTTTGTTCTTTAAACACGCTGAGTAACATTGAAAGAAGTCATATTGCAAGATATCAGAAATTCGCAAAAGGAGTTCGGTATCAATACTTGATTTCCTGAAAATTTTATACACATTGGTCCGCGCGCAACAAAGCTGTTCTGCAAACCAAGTGACAGACAATCCTTGTCGATGTAGTTCATCTTCTATAAGCCGGCCAACGTGTGTCATCTTACTCTTGTGGAATAATTAAGAAACTGAAACCACACGCTCCTCCTCCGCCATTTTCCAATCGCACAAGAATACGGTTCCACCCTTGACGGAACTGGAAAGGAGTAATATGTTCGTCAATATTATACCAACTGGTACCATAATCGCGCCATACATCCTTACCATTTATCCATACCCGGCCACTATCATCCGTACCGATGGCAACCAGCATGGTAGTAGCCTCATCAAAATAAAGTTCCGTATAAGCATAATAAGTAGAATGTCCGGTAGTGACAGGAACCGTATTATGCATTGATTCACTTTGCATAAACTTCCATCGCAGCGTACCATCCAAATACACTTCTTCCCCTATGACCTTTATCGGATGAGAATCCGTTTCCATCACCCCTGTACCTACTTGTCCGTCAGTATATACCGCATCAAAGTCCACAGATATCTCAGGCGGATGGACAATCGAAAAGTCCTCTCGCCCAAAACTTTCCCACGGTCCTATCATATACCATGTGTTAATATATAACCACCCTTTACGATCCGCGCTTTTTGAGAAACGCCGTCCGGGCAATGCCTGAGCTTTTACCATTTCCTGATTAAGCCGGGGACCTGCATAAGCATTCATCGGACGTCTGTTTCCACTGCCCTGAGCTGCCTCCCCCATGCCACCGAAACCGTTCCCATTGCCACTGCCTTCACCTCCGCCCGGCTGACCATTGCCAATTCCAAAGCCGCCACCGGGCTTTCCGACCTGCTTCACTACTCCAAAGAGATTTTCCAACCGAGATTGAGCAAGTCCGGCTTGTCGGGTCGCTTGTCCCAACAGACCACGGTAATTGTTCAAGTCTGCCGTACTTTTTATTTCCAGACCTGCGCTGGCATTACTTCCCGCTGAAGTAGCCCATTCCCCCCCTTTAGTCTGCATTCGAATCAGTTCATCAAAACTTGGCATACGGGAAGAACCTGTCTTCAGAGAACTATAAACCTCGGGAAACGAAAGTCCCTTGGAAAGCGCCTGTTTAGCTGCATTGGCAGCCAAATGGTTCTGCTGTATTTCAGCCTCATATTCTCTTAAAAGAGCATACATATCATCTACCGACGGATTCGCAGATAACTTGCCCGCCTGCGGAATATTCCTTGCTTTCGAAGTATCATTAGCATCATCCGGTGCCGTACGTGGTAACTTTCTTTGCTCTACTTTAGTCAACAATTCATTTTTCCGCTGCCTCATCTTCTTAGCCATTTCCTGAAATTTACGAAGCTGATCTTCCAAATTTTTCTTGACCAATACTTCCGACTGCTTCACTAATTGCTCAGAATAATTAGCGGGAAGCTCCCGCTGAGCCTGCTCCTGCTTTATTTTATCACTGATACTTTTCGGAGATTTCTGTTTTTTCGCTTGCAAGTCAATAGCTCCCTGTCCTGGTGATGGCATCAGCCAGATAAACAACGCTCCTCCTACCAGGCAGACCAGCGCAATAACCCATGATAGGATAACCGTTAGACGGCTACTCCCTGTTGTAGTTTTCGTCATATGTTCGTATTCCTATATTCGTTAAATTATAAAACTGACAAGCATCCATTACTTCCACAAAACGTCCGAATGGAGTGTTTTTATCCATATCAATGCGGATACGCCGACCCGGATCAGAGATACAGGTCTCCCGCAATTGTTCCATCATAAAATTAGTCGAACAAGGTTGTCCGTCCCAATAGAAGTTACCTTCAGCATCCAGTCCTACAATAGCCTGTTTATCATCCGGTTTCAATTTTATAGCTGATTCCGAAGTCGGCAGATCCACTGAAATATCCCTGTTTTTCACCTTCGTCATTGTAGAGACAAGAAAGAAGATCAATAGCAGAAACACACAGTCGATCAAGGGCGACATAGACACTTCCGGTTCATCTTCGTTATTAAATAGTGATAGTCTCATAAGCTTAATAAGGTTTACTACCCAAACGGACACGCGTACGCGTGAATCCTTGTATTTGACATTGATCGAATATCTCTATTACCGTATTTACGGGTACAGTCCGGTAAGCCGCCACATCAATAGCAATTTCCGTACCTTCACTGTTGCGGAGTTCTGTAAGGAAAGTATTCAGATCAGAAATCGGCACATAGTGGTTCTCACCAGTATACGCATCATGTCCTACTACCTGATACACATTTTTCTCCTCATCCACTGCTATGATAACAGCTTCCTCTCCGGCGCGGGTGGTAGACAAACTGGAAGTCATTGAAGGAAGTGATAAAGGTATTTGCATTTCCCACTTCTTCATCATAGTAGTCACAAGGAAGAAGATCAGTAGCAGAAAGACGCAGTCTATCAAGGGCGACATCTGCACCTCTACTTTGTCTTCTTCATCATAGTTTAGTCTCATGCTTCTCCTCCTTACTCCCCGGTATGTTCATATCCGTCGAATCTCCTTCCAGATAGAGAGTAGTAATTACATTTTCAACTTCTACTTCTACCAAAGAAGCCAATTTCATAATACGATTTTTAATAATGAAATACAAAGCAATGGCAGGAGCTGCGATGATCAAACCGGCAGCAGTCGTAATCAAAGCTTTTGAAATAGAATCGGACAATATAGAAGCGCCGCCTTCGTCACCATACAATGCTACCAGACCAAACGCTTCGATCATACCGACAACTGTTCCCAGCAAACCGATAAGGGGCGACAGGGAAGCTATGACTGACAAAGGATATATGCGTGACAAATGTGTACGGATATCACGTGCGGCCATATCACCAGCTGTCTGGCTGACAGCTTCTCTTCCGGCTTTCACATGCTCGAAAATAAAACGCAGCGAATTTCCTAATGTGGAAGGGTATTTATCACAGGCTGCAATCGCACCTTTCAAATCTCCTTGTGCAAGGCATTCGCTGACTGTTTTACGCAGTCCTTTTGGTGCCAATCTTCCTTCTCTTGAAGTTAGCAAGCGTTGCAAAGCTATTACTAAGGCAAGCAATCCAAGCAAATACAACGGATACATCATGAATCCTCCCGCTTTAATCTGTGCAGCCCAGTCAATCTGTACTCCTTGCGGTTGTTCATCCTCATTAGTTGTTCCCTCTTCATATACCAGCCCTTCCTCTTCTCCATCAACGGGTACCGGAGTTGCAATTTCGCTCGGAAGTACTTTCGGAGCATTCTTTATATCATCCTGTGTCTTAGCGAGAAAGATTTCATCAAATCCCGCATCACGCCTCTCCGGGCAGATAAAAGAAATACCGGTCAACGTAATATTACCAAAATCTTTCCATAAGTCCCTGGTCATCACCATCCAGTGTCCCGGTAGCTCACCGAGATTAAGACCTTCCATCGGATTTATCAAATCCTTGGATTTGCCGGCTATATAAGTAAAATCATATTTCTTGCCTTTTTGATTTGCAGACTTTTCGGAAACATGAAATTTCATTCCAATTTGATCACCTCCCCATTTTACCCAGGCAAAAGTGATATAGCGAAACTCACCCGGTCCCGGATTCTCGCGAATAGGAATGGATAGCCCGGTCAACTCTGCCGGACTTTTAGAGGCTCCTACATATATATAATTTTCTGATTTTTTAGAGTATCCCCCATCACGGACAAATTTATTATCCTGAGCTTTCCACTGCGCCCCGTCCGGTATTTTAGTACTAAAGATTTCATATAATCCTTTACCGGATCTACTATTTGTTTGGGCTGAGAGCGGATAAGTGAAAAACGTTATTACTCCTAAAAGAAGTATACTCAACGTACCTTTTCTAAAAAGTTTTTTCATCTTTGTGCAATTCATGTCTATTCTATTATTTATTAAAATTTAAAAGCCACCGCAAATCATCGAATGATTCACAGTGGCAAAGTTGATAAAAATAGAAAAGAAATGAGTACTCAAATCATTCAAAATACTCCAATTCCTTAAAATGATACAAAATAAAGAGTTCAAAAATCACTCAATAGGTTTAAAAATAATCCATTACCAGAAATTTCCAGCTGTTTTTTATCTGCTATATCAGGTTTTGTATCTATTTTCCTGACACTACCATCCTGACATATTGTGGAGGTAAATAATTATATATAGAGCCATTTTCAAAAGAGGCAGTTTCTAAGGTGGGGGTTCTAAAGTTTATAGTTTCAGCATGGTATCCTTTAGGAACAATCAATTTTAAATACAAACCAGATATGTATCCATTTTTCACACCCTTCTCTCTTCTATCATAGAAATCACACATAATTAGCTTCACTTTTGTCTGGGACAAGTCCAATACTTGCAATGGACAATTTAAAATATTCAATGAATACAAGTTGACATTAGAATGCAAATCAAGCTGGGAAATAGCATTACTACTACAATCCAAAACCTCCAAATATATATTTGCACTAAGATCAATTGTTTTTAGTCTGTTATCAGCACAATTTAATTCTTTTAAATAAGGGTAGTCACTAAAAACCGGAATTGCTTCTTCTGATATTTCTTTAATAGAAAGTTTACGCAGCGAACCTCCTTCCACATTCTCTTTTTGCTCAGGGAGTATCAATTTCTTCAATAAACGATAATCATTCCCTTCTTGGCGTATCCACTCATATCCCTGCAATCCGCAAGTTAAAAATTCCATCTTTAGGTTAGCACTAAAATCCAACTCTCCAATATAATTTGCTTCACATTTTAGTTCCCGCAATTCTTGATTATGTGATGTTTCAAGTGCTTTTAGCTTATTCCAACTACAATTTATTTTTCTAAGATGCGGTGATCGACTAATATCCAATTTCTCCAGATTATTATCCGAACATTCAAGTATACTTATTCCTTCTGTATTCGATCGGTTATCCGGAAGAATCAACTTAGATAATATCCCGGCACGACCTCCTTCCGAAAGTAATCCTTTATTTCTTTGAGATTTAACAATAACCGTTCGAAGTTGTTTATTATGACTAAGATCCAATTCTATCAGTCGGTTATAAGTACAATCTAAAGTTCTTAATTGAATATTCTTTTTCAAGTCTATCGTATTCAAATCACAACTTCTACAACTTAAATTCGTGAGATTTTTACAACCACTTATATCCAGTTTCGGAAGGTAGATTTGTATAATTTCCAACTCACGAAGTTCTTTAAATCTAGAAAAATCAGGAATACACTCCAATGTATCAGTCCGATTTCCCACCAACTTTAACCGACGTAGAGAAGAAAAATACTCAAGGCCTTTTAATGAGGTAATTTCATGCCTCGTAGTTTTCGCTCTATTCACGTCATTATTAATCCATAAACTGGTTTTCAGCTCCAAATCCTCCACGTAATCAATATCCGATAATAAAATAGAGCTGGTATCAGCTATAATCTTCATTTGAAACAACGCTGCTTTAAGCATCGGATCAAATTTATCTGCCACATTCTTATTATCAGAAGAGTTCAATATGTCTGCCCGACTACTCACACCCATCAATAATAAACTTACTATTAAAATAATGTTTTTCATTTTCTATTAAATTTTATGTTTTCCATAATCAAACATCTCTCTACTTCACCTTTTTACATGAGATGAATTATCATTCGCAAGATAAGAAGAAAAAACGAAAAAGAGAAGGAAAGAGTGTCCCCAAAAAGGATACAATTTTTCATCCCAAATAAGCAAATCCCCTTTCCTCCCTTCACCCTTCACAACTCCCTCTGGCAAGACGATTGCGGGTGAAGATCTCCTGTTCACCATCCGCTTCACCTCCCATCAGACGGAGACTACCCGATACACATTCCCAAACTTGGTATGCTTACGTTCTATCCCCACCGCTATCAGTATTTGTGCCAAACTCGCCGGATTTGCCCCACGCATAGCTGCCGGATTTATCTTCTTCAATCGCTGAAAGATATCAGCAGACGAAAGAAGTTCACACCCTTCTCCTTTTTCTGCCGCCCGATAACAGGAACGCAATACGTCTTCCACAGGTCCCTGGCGATAAAACGTCATGTTACTTTGCTGCAATTCCGTCTCTTCCTCTTTTGTAAACCAATAATGTTCACCCGTCAAAATCTCCGCTTTCAATTGAGCATAAAGTTGTGCATAGTCAATCCCCTCACAATCGATAGGATACTCTACCAGCACACAAATAAACCTGCGGCTACCAGTCGGGTCAGTCAATAAATCTTTTCGATTCGATGTCCCGATAAAAGATGCTATACGAGGTAGCGAGCGATAATTTTTCTGATAAGCTTTGCACAGGCTTAATGAAGCCATCTGCATCAGATTCTTCAATAACGGCATTTTCGTCGGAGCATATTTATCAAACTCATCCAGATTGAGAAGTCCCATCTCCGCCAATCTCCGTTCTATATGCCCTTGACTGGTTAAATCCACCTTATCCATATAATAACGCTGAAGCGCAGGAGGAAGTAGCGATTTGCAAAAAGTAGACTTTAAATATCCTTGCTCCGTACTGATAAGCAAAGGCGCCACACTATTGGCATGACTTCCCGTAACCCCCATCCATTGTGCTGTCATACCCCGCATCCATATATGGAATTCTTTCACCCACAATTGGTCTCTCGAAACTCTGCGTGCCAAAGCCGCCAAACGGTCCACTCCATCCCATACCGGCAATTCTTCCAAATAAAGTTTGAAAGGATGATACTCTGCAATACGGGTGGAGAAAATACAGCGTGAAAGATCACGATCCCAACAAGAAATACCTGATTCGTGAGCTTCCAGGCAGAATGTATTTAAGACACGCTGATTCACAGGTGCAAATCCTTCCTCCATTCGTTCCAACAAACGATATTCCGTTTCCTCTGTCAGCACATTGTAGCGGAAATCATAGCGGGATTTTAAAAAAGTATCTACGCTCTCAGTTAGTGACTTCACTTTCGATGAGTCTTTTTCTTTAGACGATGATACCCCCTTAATCGACTGAATAATAGTATTGACAGGTGCTACACTTTTTGTATCCCCTACTCCCGTTTCATCTTGTTTTGAAAGACACTTCATCAATTTTTGCCAAAAGGCAAACCAACCATTTTTTTGTTCCATTTTCTTCTTTTTTTTATGATTAATGGATGCGAATATAATATCAAAAAAAAGCCATTTGCAACTTTTTATCCTATTCATTTTTTGAAAACCAGACTTATCATTAATATCCTATCATTTCTTGTTTATCATACTATTAAACCTTATCTTTGTCACCGCAGGGAAAACGCATTATAAATCATGTAAAATAAGTTCCCATAAGAATTCATTATC